>MDTE01036287.1_pt1 | contig 92435 bp, 81 predicted proteins | sample 811231 | NCBI WGS metagenome assembly MDTE01 (sample SAMN05326651, study PRJNA326480) | marine metagenome | isolation source: seawater | place: Indian Ocean: Red Sea | collected 2010 | reverse complement strand
GTTGAGTCCAGTATATTCATAGTAACTAGATCCATAATCTTGCTTCCTTAATTAAATTTTAACTCGTTTAGGCAGTTTCATGAATCCCTTCTCTTGGTAATGGAATTTTAGGTTCTTCAACACCATTTGCCCTTGCTGTTGCCCATTTTTTACACCAATCTGAGCAAAATAATTTCTCCACCCCAGATATTTTTTCTTTTATCCCATCATCATAGATTAACATGCCGCAATTATCACACTTTACATAACGTTCAATGTAGTAACCATTGTCAGAAAAACGCATCTATTTATATCCCTTCTAGAAGTTAAAAAAATTTTCCATATTATCGATTAGTTGAAGCTATTTTCCCAAGTAATAGATGTCCATATTCATCAACCAGCACTTTCTGTTCTGGACGCACAACTGTAACTGAGGCCGGCTCTTCAATAACAACCGGACCTTCTAAAGAATGCCCCATTTTAAGCTGGTCTCTTTGATAAATTCTTGTTTCAAGTTTGCCCTCATCAAATGTAACTAACCTAGATCCAACTGGTTCTGGTTTGTCATGTCCTTTTGTGATTGTTGGGAGGTCGGGACGCTCAGTAACTGCTACAGCAGTTAGTTTTACACTAATCAATTCAATGATTTCACCGGGTATATCAAAATTAAAACGGTCACGATGAGCTTGGTGAAACTGTTCCCATCCTGATAAGATTGTAATATCATTGAATTCATCAAATGATATTGGCACTTCAAGCTCATGATTTTGGCCAAAATACCTCATCTCAAGCGAGCGGTATAAATTAATTTCTCCCTTGTGTCCTTGTAAATTTAATGATTCTACAGCTTCTTGAGATAATTCTTTTATTACTTTATTTGCATGGTCACGATTAAACGCTTTCGAAGTCATTTGAGTTGTTCGTTCGAGATCAATTCTAGCATCTGTCATTGTAAAGCCGAAGGCAGAGAACTGTCCGGGGTGATTGGGAATAATCCCGCTTGGGATACCTGAGTGATACATAAGATCGGAGACATGAACAGGGCCAGCTCCACCAAACCCTAATAGAGTAAAATCCCTAGGGTCTAGACCTCTTTCAGTCAACACTGATCTTAATGCCCCAATCATGTTGTTATTAGCAATTTGAACAATTGCTAGTGCTGTTTGGTCAATATTTTTATTAATCGATTCAGCTATCTTGCCAATAGCTTGGTTGGCCACCTCTTGATTTAATTGCATTGAGCCTCCTAAAAAATTGGAAGGGCTTATACGGCCTAAAACCACGTTTGCATCAGTAACTGTTGCTTCATTTCCACCTTGATCATAGCAAGCTGGTCCTGGTTGAGCTCCAGCACTTTGGGGTCCTACTCTAAGCATACCTCCTTTGTCGATCCAAGCTAGAGAACCTCCGCCAGCTCCCATTGTTCGTATATCGATCATAGGAATTTGTATTGGCACTCCGAATTCTATTTCAAAACTTGTTGTGAAACTCTCACGCCCACTAACTACTGTTGATACATCGGTAGAAGTTCCACCCATGTCTAAAGTTACAAGATGTTCAACTCCTACTAGACTAGATATATGTTTTGCACCAACAACGCCACCGGTTGGGCCAGAAAGAGTCATTTGAATAGGTGCATTTTTGGCTGCATCAAGGCTCATTTCTCCACCGTTTGATTTAATTACAGCTACCCGTTTACCAATACCTTTTTTTGTAAATTGTTCCTCTACTCTGCCAATATGATGACTCACTAAGGGTCTTATATAAGCATCAGCTATTGTGGTTGATGCACGTTCGTATTCCTTCCATTTAGGCAAAACAGAATATGAAATCGAAACAGGTTTATCTGGGCATTCATTAGAAAAAATATCAGCAACGCGCCGTTCATGTATTGGGTTTACGTAAGAGAATAATAGACATACTGCTATTGCCTTTATATTCGGATCGTTTGCTATTGTTCTTGCCAGAGTTTTAATTTCATTCTCGTCTAATGGTTCGTATTCTTCCTCTCTGGCAGTTATTCGTCCCCCTATTTCAAAACAGTATCTACGTTTTGCAAGGGGTTTAGATTTAATCCATGTGAGATCATAGTGACTTTTTCTTTTTCCCCTTTGAATGAAAGGTACATCACGAAATCCACGTGTTGTTACATAGGCTACAACAGACCCTTTTCTCTCTAAAATTGCATTTGTTGCAATAGTCGTACCTAGGCGGAGGTGATCAACGGCTTCAATAGCATTAGCATCATAATTTTCTAGTCCGCTGAGTATCCCTTCTATTGGATCTTTGGGAGTAGATAATGTTTTCCATACATCTAATTTTTGTGTTTGTGGATCAAATGCTACAAAATCAGTAAAAGTGCCCCCAACATCAATTCCGACTAGGTGTCTCATATTTTTTACCTTCCAATAGAAATTATTTGCAATTACTTTTTTATACCAGCTTTCTGTCCTTTAAAAGGGGAAAGTCCAGCTGGTGCAAATTTAGCAAAATACTCTGTAAGAGCTCCTGGTATTCGACCTTCATCCTCGGCCTTATCTCTAGCAACCACAGCTTTTCTGACAATTTTTCCACCAAAGTACCTTATGGGTTCGGGAGGGAAGTCACGACCAAGCTTTCGGACTAATCTACAAGTTGACCATTCGTCTTTTGTTTCTAAAACCATCGAAGATAATATACGTCCTCCGAGATATGTAGGGCCAACCCCGTTACCAGAGTATCCAGCTCCATATATGATGTCTTCCCTACCATCTAAATATCCAAAAAAGGGAAGGCCATTGCTGGATCGATCTATTGGTCCAGTCCAGCTAGAATCTATTTTGACATCTTTTAATTTTGGATAAGTCCATTTAAGCCATTCAGTTACATCATTACTGAGACGGGATGGCCCATCAAACATTTTGCCAAGATTACCACCATAGGGTGTAAGACCGTTCATTCCCCCTTTCCCAAAAGCTATCCTTCCGTCAACTGTTGTTCTGTAATAATGTACTAACATTCTACTATCAGATATGGTCAACCCGTTATCATATCCAATTTCTTTTAATTTGTTTGGTATTGGTTCAGTTGCGACAATGTCACTCGACACAACTATAAGAGACTTCCTTAACTCTGCAAAGCGTATACTCCATGCGTTGATTGCCAAGACTACTTTTTGAGCTATGACAGTACCTTGTGGCGTATGAACTTTTACTGGTTTTTCTTTTTGTAATCTCGTTAGTGGTGTTTTTTCATAAATTCGGATCCCCTTTTGTAAAGCAACTCTTCTTAAGCCTCTGGCTAATTGAGCGGGTTGTATACTTGCAGGAACATCTTCAAAAACTCCAGATATATGGCGTTCAGAACCACTTTTTTTTGCCACTTCTTCAGAGGTCCATCTTTCAAATGGATACTCCTGATATTTTTCAGCAGCGGCAAGTGTAGGCTCCCAAGCACCTATCTGAGCCTGATTGGTAGCAGCCCATAACCAACCATCTTGACGAAACGCAGCATTAATATGATTCTCAGAGCAGAATTCACCAATTTTTTTAACAGCTTCTGCGGATGCTTTTGCTAAGCGAACTGCTTCTTCTCCACCACAGAGTTTTTCTAGTGTTAGAAATTTTCCCCACCAACTCAGTACAAACCCGCCATTTCTTCCGCTAGGGCCGGCACCACATGTGTCTTTTTCAATGATAGCTATATCTATAGCAGGGTCTTCATTCTTGAGATGAATTGCTGTCCAAAGGCCTGTAAAGCCTCCTCCAACTATACATATATCTGCTGTAGTATTACCAATTAATTCTGTATGTTCTGTATTATTTCCATCTAATGCTTCATTTAACCAATGGCTATTTTTTCTATAATCTTCCATCAGTTTCTACCTCGTTTTAGAATTTTGTTGGAAAGATACATTCTAGATTAAATTTTAGACAAGAGAGTTTTAAGAATAACCCATAAACCTATATTGCATCAATTATTGCTTTGCCCATTTCTGAAGTAGAGGCTTTTCCTCCAAGGTCTTGAGTTTTTATCTCTCCACTACTTAATACTTTAACTATTGCATTCTCTAGTGATTCTGCTGACTCATAAAGGCCTAAATGTTCAAGCATCATTGCGCCAGTCCATATTTGTGCGATTGGATTTGCAATCCCTTTTCCAGCTATATCAGGGGCAGAACCGTGCACTGGTTCAAACATTGAGGGAAAATTTTTATCAGGATTGATATTTCCCGCTGGAGCAAGCCCCATCCCACCAGCGACTGCAGCTCCTAAGTCTGAAAGAATATCTCCAAATAGATTAGACCCTACAACTACATCAAACCAGTCAGGGTGCTGAACGAAATGTGCAGATAAAATATCTATATGGAATTGATTTGTTTCGATATCAGGGTAGGATTTTTTAATTTCATCAAATCTCTCATCCCAATATGGCATCGTGTGGATGATTCCGTTTGATTTAGTCGCGGAAGTTAGTGTTTTTCCTCTTTTCTGAGCTATCTTAAAAGCGTAATGCAATGCCCTATCTACACCGAAACGTGAAAAAACACTTTCCTGAATAACCATTTCTTGATCAGTGCCCTCATAAATACGGCCGCCCATCTCAGAATATTCACCTTCATTATTTTCTCTGACAATGATGAAATCTATATCTTCTGGGTTGCGATCACTTAGAGGAGTTGTAACGCCAGGTAGTAGTTTGATGGGGCGTACGTTAACATATTGCTGAAAAGCCCTGCGGATAGGTATTAGTAGTCCCCATAATGATATATGGTCTGGGACTCCAGGAAAACCAACAGCGCCTAAGAAAATTGAATCAAAAGGTTTTAGTAGGTCAATGCCATCTTTAGGCATCATATAGCCAGTCTTGCTATATACTTCGCATGACCAGTCAAAATTTTCCCATTTGAAACTGGCCCCAAACTTTGATCCAGCTTTTTCAACAGCTGATATAGCTTCTGGAAGAACCTCTTTTCCGATTCCATCACCCGGTATTGCTGCTATACGGTGAACACTCATATGGAATAACTCCTAAAATTATATATTATCAGATCTTTATCTTAGTAACCCAGATTAGGTGAAAGCCATTTTTCGGTTTCTTTTAATGATTGTTTTTTACGTTTTGCGTAATCCTTTATTTGGTCTTTACCAATTTTACCGACTCCAAAATACTTACTTTTAGGGTGGGCAAAATATAGACCTGAAACAGTGGATGCAGGAAACATAGCATAATTTTCTGTGAGTTTAGTACCAGTTGTTTCTTTCGCATCAAGTATATTAAATAGTGTATCTTTCTCTGTATGATCAGGGCAAGCTGGATATCCGGGAGCAGGTCTAATTCCTACATATTTCTCAGCTATTAGTGACTCATTGGTAAAGTCCTCATCTGCTTGGTATCCCCAAATCTCTGTGCGAACTTTTAAATGCATTAACTCTGCAAATGCTTCTGCTAATCTGTCTCCTAATGCCTTCACCATTATTGCAGAATAATCATCTTGTTCCTCCTCAAATATTTTTGATCTTTTATCTGGGCCTTCCCCAATAGTAACAATAAAACCTCCAAGCCAGTCAGTGATATCATTCTCAGAAGGTGCTATGAAATCTGCTAGTGATAAATTCTTTCTTTGTCCATTTCGTTTCATCTGTTGTCTTAACATATGAAGTCTGGCTATTGGTTTTTTACTCTGTGTATCGTTATCATAAATCTCAATATCATCATTATCTATTCGGTTAGCTGGCCAGATTTGAATGACTGCCTTTGGTTTAAACCAATTCTCATCAACTATGTTTTTTAACATGTGGATTGCATCTTGATGCAGCTGAGTAGCTGCTTTCCCAATAATTTTGTCTTTAAGTATAGAGGGATATTTACCTGATAAATCCCATGTTTTGAAAAATGGAGTCCAGTCAATAAAGTCAATTAATTTTTCTACAGGATAATTATTATATGTATGACGTCCTGGATTCAGTGGTTTAACGGGGGGGTCAACTGAAAAATCAATTCTTAGTCTATTATCCCTTGCAACTTTAATCGTTGATAATTCTCTCTCTCTTTGTCCTTGAGAATGAGCTTTCCTAAGATCCTCATATTTAATTGAAATTTCTTCAGAGAATTTATCTTTCTTATCAGATGATAATAAAGAACTAACTACGCCTACGGCTTTTGAAGCATCTGGAACGTGTACAACAACATTATTATAAGCAGGTGAAATCTTTACTGCTGTATGTAGGCGGCTAGTCGTAGCACCGCCAATTAATAATGGTACTTTAAAGTCTTCCCGAGACATCTCTGATGCAACATGGCACATTTCATCCAGACTTGGTGTAATCAGACCGGAGAGACCAATGGCATCCACTTCCTCATCTTTCGCTACTTGCAAAATTTTACCAGCAGAAACCATTACACCAAGATCAATTACCTCATAGTCGTTACATTGTAAAACTACCCCAACAATATTTTTTCCAATATCGTGAACATCACCTTTAACTGTTGCAAGAAGAATTTTACCTGCGTTTGTCTTTTTCCCATCTTCACTTCCTCGTTCTTCTTCCATAAAAGGAATGAGATGCCCGACAGCTTTTTTCATTACCCGTGCACTTTTGACTACTTGTGGAAGGAACATTTTTCCTTCACCAAACAACTCCCCAACTGTGTTCATTCCATCCATCAAAGGGCCCTCTATGACATGTAGGGCTTTTTTTGATGTGAGCCTTGCTTCTTCAGTATCCTCAATTATATATTCGTCTAGTCCATTAACTAAGGCATGGTTTATTCTCATGGAATTTGTTTCTTTTCGCCAAGATAAATCAGCAGTTTTATTTAATTTTGTTTTTGTTTGATAACCATCAGCGATCTCTAATAGCCTATCTGTTGCATCTTCTCTACGGTTTAGAATAACGTCTTCCACTCTTTCAAGGAGTTCTTTTTCTATTTCTTCGTATAAATCTAATTGTCCAGCATTTACGATAGCCATATTCATTCCAACTTTGGCAGCGTGGTACAAAAAAGCTGAATGCATTGCTCTTCTAACTGTTTCATTGCCCCTAAAAGAGAAAGAAAGATTAGATAAGCCACCAGATACATGACAATGTGGAAGTTCTTCACGAATTCTTTTTGTTGCTTCGATGAAAGCTAATGCATAATTATTATGTTCTTCAATGCCTGTAGCTACAGCAAATATATTTGGGTCAAAAATTATATCTTCTGGAGAGAAATCAATCTTATTTATTAATAACTTATAGGCACGTTTACAAACTTCAAATTTACGATCTGCTGTTTCCGCTTGTCCGTTTTCATCGAATGCCATAACAACTGTTGCAGCACCGTACCTTTGCAAACAGCGAGCTTGTTTCAGAAAAACTGATTCTCCTTCTTTGAGACTTATTGAATTTACAATAGCTTTGCCTTGAACGTTTTTAAGGCCAGACTCAATAACAGACCATTTTGAGGAATCAATCATAACTGGAACACGGGAAATATCTGGTTCAGCAGCTATCATTCGAAGAAAACGAATCATAGCTGATTCAGATTGAAGCATTCCCTCATCCATATTGATATCGATTATTTGGGCACCATTTTCTACCTGTTGACGAGCAACTTCAACTGCAGCTGAATAATCTTCAGCTTCAATTAATTTTCGAAACCTTGCTGAACCTGTGACATTAGTGCGTTCACCAATATTTATAAAAAAACTTTTCATGATCGTACTATTAATGCCTCAAGTCCAGAAAGACGCATTTGTTTTTCAAATTTAGGAATTTTTCTCGGTGGTTTGCCAGAAATGGCTTTCGCAATTTCTGAAATGTGTGCTGGTGTAGTCCCGCAGCAACCTCCAATAATATTGATCAGCCCTGCATCAGCCCATTCACCAAGATGTTCCGCCGTAATCTCAGGTGTTTCATCATATTCCCCAAACTCATTTGGCAAACCGGCATTAGGATATGCACAAATATGTGTATCTGCCGTTCGCGATAATTCATCAATAAATGGTCGCATATGTCCAGGACCTAGTGCACAATTCAGACCAATGCTGAATGGTTTAGCATGCCTTATTGAGTGGAGAAATGCTTCGGGTGTTTGCCCTGTAAGAGTTCTTCCAGATAAATCTGTTATTGTACCAGAAATCATAATTGGTAGTACTATTTCGGTTTCATCAGCTATTTGGAAAATTGCAGATATAGCTGCTTTAGCGTTTAATGTATCAAAAACAGTTTCGATTAGAAAAATATCAACCCCTCCATCTAATAATGCTGAGGCTTGTTCTTTATAGGCTATAACTAGGTCATCATATTCTATAGCTCTATAACCTGGGTCCTCTACATCTGGAGATATTGATGCAGTTTTATTTGTTGGCCCAAGTGAACCTGCAACAAATCTAGGGAGCTCAGCACTACTAAATTTATTTACTGCTTGTCGAGCAATTTTTGCAGCAGATAAATTTATCTCATAAACATGATTTTCCATGCTGTAGTCAGATTGTGAAATTGATGTGCCATTGAAAGTATTTGTTAAAATTATATCTGCACCAGCTGTAAGAAACTCCTCATGTATATTTTTTATTAATTCTGGCTGTGTTATATTTAAAATATCGTTATTACCTTTTAGATCTATTTTATGATTTTTAAATATTGTATTACGATAATCTTTCTCAGTTAATTTCTGATTTTGAATCATCGTTCCCATTGCACCATCAAGCAGCAAAATTCTCTTATTTGCTTCGGAATTGAGGGTATTAGCCATGTTTAATTCTATCATCAAGTTGATTCCAATCTTTCTTGATCCCTGACACCAAGGGCATGGCATATGGCACGTGTAAGTTCAGCACGGTTAAGAGTATAAAAGTGAAACTCAGTAACACCATGACGGGCAAGTTGTCTACATTGTTCGATTGCTATCCATCCTGCTATCAAGCGTCTACTATTTGGGTCTTTGTCAAGTCCATTGAGCATATCTTTAAGCCAATTTGGTATTGAAGTTTTGCAATGGTTTGCAAACTGGATCAACCTTTTTATGTTTGTTACAGGCAATATTCCTGGAACTATGGGTGCATTTATTCCTCTGGCAGTTGCAGCGTCTCGAAAACGCAAAAAAACATCGATATCAAAGAAAAATTGAGTTATGGCGCGACTAGCTCCGCAGTCTAATTTATATGCCAGATTATCAAGGTCAGAATCTGCACTTTGTGCCTCAGGGTGTACCTCAGGGTAGGCTGCTACGCTTATTTCAAAATCTGCAACCTCTTTAAGACCCCTAACCAATTCTCCTGCATTCTTATATCCCTTTGGATGAGGTATAAATTTTCCAGTTTTTTGTTCGGGGTCTCCCCGTAGGGCAACAAGATGTCTGACTCCCACGTCCCAGTATTCTTTTGCCGCAACTTGCAAGCTCTCACTTGTGGAACCGATGCAGGTTAAATGTGCAGCTGGTATTAAAGGTGTTTCTGTAACAATTCTCTTAACTGTATTAAATGTACGTTGTCTGGTATTTCCACCAGCACCATATGTCACAGATACAAAAGAAGGTTTTAGCGGAGCTAAAAGAAGGACTGACTCCCAAAGTTGTTTTTCCAACTTTTCACTGGAGGGAGGAAAAAACTCGAAAGAAACGCTAATACTTTCTTTTTCTATGAAGGAACCCTTTGAAAGGTATACTTCTGTTGCTTGAATGTTAGACAAATGCCCCAACTTTATCCTCATATATAATAAATACAAATAAAATAACCTGATAATCAAACAAAAAAACCCGCCGCAGCTACGCTGGGCAGGCCCCATACGCTTTAGCGGAATTTATCAAGCGCCCGCAAGCTGTTGTATCAAAACGGCGCAAATGTGATAAATAAAGTAATAAGATACAAAATTCAATGCCAGTTATACATTTTTTATATATGTTTATGTTAATTTATTTACCATGCTAAAAGATCAATCCATAAACCGAAGTATAAGTATTGCACCAATGATGGGCTATACGGATCGTCATGGTCGTTTTTTTCTTAGACAATTTAGTAAACATACGTTGCTTTATACAGAAATGATTGCAACAGCCCAATTAATTCACGGGGATGCAAACCGTTTTTTAAAATTTTCATCCGAAGAGAAACCTCTTGCACTTCAATTAGGTGGCTCTGAACCAGAAAAACTAGCTCGCTGTTCAGAAATGGGTGAGGATAGGGGATATGATGAGATTAACTTAAATGTTGGATGTCCATCAAAAAAAGTAAGCTCAGGAAATTTTGGTGTATGTTTGATGGCTGAGCCAAAGCTTGTAGCAGAGTGTGTGCGTGATATGTGTTCGGCTACTGGTATACCTATAACTGTGAAATGCCGCCTTGGAATTGAAGGTAATTATTCATTTGATAAACTCTGTTATTTTGTAGATTCCGTTATGCAAGCAGGTGCAAAGTGTATTATTGTTCATGCGCGGACAGCAGTTTTAGGCGGTCTAAGTCCAAAGGAAAATCGCGAAATTCCACCCCTACGGCATGACCTAGTTTGGAAACTTAAATCTAAGTTTAAGGATGTAGAGATAGTTCTTAACGGAGGTATTCAAACAATTCCTGATGCTATGGCACATTTGCCTTATTTAAATGGGGTTATGATTGGTCGTGCGGCGATTTCAAATCCTATGATACTTTCTAATGTTGATAGAGACGTTTTTAACATGAATTGCCTGTCACTTTCGCGAATTGAGATTGCTGAGAAAATGTCAAAATACATTGATGTTGAGCTTTCCACTGGTGTCAACCTTGGGTCAATTACAAGGCATATGTTTGGTTTATTTCAAGGCCGTCCAGCTGCTCGCCACTGGAGACGTTACTTGAGTGAAAACAGTAATTTGCGTAATTCTGGAGGTCGACAGGTTGTTTCAAATGCTCTGGAATTAATGGAGCGGTCTGCAAATATCCAATAGTTTATTGGTTTTACTATTTGGCATTTTCTATAGCCCGTTTTGTCATCACTTTTACAAGGTGTGCACGGTACTCTGCACCTGCATGTATATCAGAGTTTAACCCTTCAGCTATAATTTCGGGCAGCTCTTCACCTCTTTTAAGAGCTTCCTCCATCTCATGAGCACGAAAAACGCATGGAGCTGCTCCTGTCACAGCTATTCTGGCACCTTCCTCAAATTCAGCATACATCACTCCTACTATAGCATATCTTGAGGCTGGATTAGGGAATTTTACATAGCTGGCTTTTTGGGGAACTGTAAATTTTACACTAGTAATTAATTCACCTTCGTTAAGGGCTGTTTCGAACAAATCAACAAAGAAATCATCACATGAAATTTCTCTTTCACTTGTTACTATTGTAGCTTTAAGTGCTAAAGCTGCAGCTGGGTAGTCAGCTGCAGGGTCATTATTGGCTAGTGACCCACCAATGGTTCCCCTTATCCTTACTTGCGGGTCACCTATCTCATTTGCTAGTGCCGCAAGAGCAGGAATTAAATTATTTATCGTCTCGGATGTTGCAACAGCATGGTGTGTTGTTGCTGAGCCTATTGATACTTCATTATTATTTGTTGAAATCCCTATTATATCTGGAATATTTGATATATCCACTAGGTGGCTAGGGCTTGCCAGCCTTTGTTTCATTGTTGGCAAAAGAGTGTGTCCACCAGCAAGATAACGCGGGTCATCTAACTCTTTAAACTTAGATACAGCCTCATTTATTGAGGACACCTTTAGATAATCGAATTCATACATTACTTCCCCCAAGCATATCTATAAAGTCTTAAGCTGTTATTGCATAATAATTATAAAATTTAATAACATTTGTTATGTAAATATGTAGCACTAAAAATTTTTAAGAATAATTATTTATTTGTTATGCATTGCTTTTGTCCCATCGCTGATTGCCTTAACAATGTTATGATAACCTGTGCAGCGGCAGAAATTTCCCTCAAGGTGATTCCTAATTTCTTGTTCATCAGGGTTTTGGTGGTTCTTTGCAAAGTCGATAGCGGTCATTACCATTCCAGGAGTACAAAAGCCACATTGAAGTGCGTGGTTTTGTTTGAATGCTAGCTGCATGGGATGCAATTCACCATCTTTTGCAACTCCCTCGATCGTTTTAATGCTAGTGCCATCAGCTTGGGCTGCAAGCATAGTACAAGATTTTACACACTTGTCATCGACGTGGACATTACAAGCTCCGCACTGACTGGTGTCACAGCCAATATGTGTTCCTGTTAGCCCTAAATGTTCACGGAGAAAAGTGACAAGAAGTGTGCGTGCAGGGACTGTCTTAGAGACCTTTTGGCCATTTACAGTCATTGATACGGAAGTGGATGACATATTCCCTCTCTATAAGATTTTTTAATTAATATTCTTTAGTAAAAAATTTCCTAAAGCAAAAATTATTAATTCAATTGCTATTATCAAAAAGGATAACCAGTTGAAAGTCTTATCGCTAGTGTAGATCTATTTATTTTTGATAAAAAATGTTACAAATTTATCAATTTTATTGATTTGTATCATAGCTGTTTTAATAAAAAATAAATATTTTTTTATGTTTTTAATTATAAGAGCTCTTTCTCTCCAAACTCCTGGAAGACAAGTTATTGTTGGTATTAGACCGGCTTGAAAGACTAATACAAAGATAATTAGAACAGCCCCGAGCACTAAGGTAACTTGACCAACTCCCTGTGTCCCTAGCCATCCTTTAAAATATTCAATAGCAAAAACTCCAGATACTGGACCAATAAGAGAAGTTTTTCCTCCTATCAATACCCACATAACAACATCAGCTGCTCTACCTAAGCTGAACATCTCGGGGTGGGCTAGGGGTATGGAAATTGCATACAAGGCACCGCCTAATCCGGCAATGCCTCCACAGATTGTGAATGCTAAAAATTTATACTTACGCACGTCATAACCAAGAAGCTCTGCACGATTTTCATTTTCACGAATTCCTACTAAAACCCTGCCAAAAGGACTTGCTAGTAGAAGTCTTAGTCCAACATAGACACAAAGTACGGATATGGCTCCAGTATAAAAAAACCAATTAATATCAAGCTGTATTCCTGCCTTCCATGGAACTTCAAGTTGAGGTACATTTGGAATACCATTTTGACCTTTTAGCCTAACTTTTCCAATTACATATTGATCCCCAGAGGTTGAACGAATGCCTTTTTCTAATATTAAGGTGAAAACTAATGTGATTACACTAAAGTAAATATTACTAATTCGTCCATATATCATAAAATAACCAAGTGCTGCAGCTATAAACATTCCAGCCGTAACTGCAAAGAATAAAGCTCCTGTTGTTTCACCAGTATTTAGAGCAAGAACACTATAGCTATATCCTCCTACTCCAAAAAAGGCTGTTTGCCCGAAGCTCAACATTCCGCCATAGCCCCATAGAAAGCCCATACTTAAGGCTAGTAGTGCCATGCCAAAAAATCTTGACATTTCCAAAATCACAAACAGTTCTATGAAATAAGGTATGATTGCAAAAAATAACCCCAAACCCGTTACAAAAATCCACCATGAATATTTGGGCATTTGGCCTAAGTTGTTAATATTTACATTAGAAAAAATCATTTTTATTAGACTCCTTTTGTCATACGCCCGGTGATCCCGAGTGGTAGCATTCGGAGTAGAATAATGGCTACGAAAAGGACTGCTATTTCACCTATTACGGAAGTAGATATGGTTGCTATAACTCCATCAATAGTCCCAAATAGAGATGAGGCAGAAATTGTGCCGAGGAGTGGCAAACTACCTCCAGAAATTACAGTGACGAAAGATTTTGCAATATAAACTAGACCTAAAGTGGGGTAAGCACCAACTATAGGAACTAATATAGCTCCTGCAAATCCTGTTAGCATGCAACCAAAACCAAAAGTTAGCATATACACAAGATTTTGATTGATGCCTAATGTAGAGGCGGCTCCAGAATTTTGCATGGTGCTTCTGACAATGAGCCCGAACCGAGTATGTCTCCAGAGTAAATATAATAATAACAACAACACTAATGAAGTTGCGATCATAAAGATCCCATAGATAGGGATTAACAATTCACCCAATGCTACATTACCAAGAGGTGAAGCAATACTTTCAGTCTGTGGTCCAAAAATTGTAGTTATAGCTCCCACCAGGAGAAGACTAAGCCCCCAAGTTGCTAACAAAGTGTCTAATATTCTTCCATACAGCCACTGTATAAGTAACCTTTCAATAATAATTCCACAAATACCGACTGCAAGTGCTGCTATAATGATTGATAACCAAAGGTTAATTCCAGATTGCGTGCAGATTGTACAAAAATAAGCCCCCAGCATAAGAAACTCGCCTTGGGCAAGATTAATTATTCTCATCATTCCAAAGATGACTGCTAAACCAAGGCTGATCAGGATGAAGATTGAAAATGAAAAGCCAATTTGAAATAAATAGTTAATTATTGGCTCCAAATCACTCTCCTAGTATCTTTCCAAACTAAAATAGAAGCATACTAATTCTAAAACATTTATAGGTTCTTTGGGCTACAAAAAAATTAAACCTCAGGCTCATATTGTGTCGAGTCATCTGGATTTTGATGTAAGTCGCAGACCATTTGGGTATCACGAGGTGGTCGTTGTTTAAATGACTTTACAACATTGAAACGTTGGTTATGTCCAGTAACGATATGTATATCCATTGTGGTATGATTAGTTTTTCCATCTACAGTATATACACCGCCAGCACCATTTATTGACACGGTTCCTTTAGATAGAGCTTCAATGCAAGCTTCTGGGCTTGCATTTCCAGCTTGCCTCACAGATTCGGCCCAGATCTTAATTCCTCGTTCACCATATTCTGCATACTCGCCAACGTAACTCTTATCACCCGTATATTCTTTAAAACGTTTAACAAATGCGTTTGCTTCATCTGTATTAAGGTCATCAAAGAAGGAAGTGGCAATAATTATTCCATTTCCTTCTTTTGCACTTAATTGGGTATGTTCAAGTCCAACTCCATAGGTGCCTGATGCAAGAGCAATTTTGTCTTTTCCAATAGTGCTTTCAAATTGTCTATAGAAGGCAATATGTGCACCACCTACAAGTGCTGATAAAACAATATCTGGCTTGGCGCTCTGAATTCTAGATAATGCAGGTTGGAAATTATTTACATCTAAAGGGAAGAACTCTACTGCAAGATCTTCACCACCTCTTTCCCTAACAAATTTTTGCATCCACTTTGAAGTTATATGGCCATAGTTATAATCAGCAGCCAGAATATAACATTTTTTATGGCCTAATTCGCTTATAACATAGTCCATTAAAGGTTCTAATTGCTGGGCTGGTACCATACCAGTAGATACGTGCCTACGATCACATACCCCACCTTCATATAAAGAATTGTAGAATAGTAAGCCTTTAAACCTTGAGACTATTGGCCTCATTACTTCTCTGGAGGAACTTGTAATGCCACCGTGTATTACGTTAACACTGTCTTTTACCAGTGCCTCAGTAACATATTTCGAGTTATATTGTCCGTCAGATTGAGAATCGTAAAAAAACAGTTCAACGGGACGGCCCAAAAGGCCTCCAGTTGAATTTATTTCATCAACAGCCATTGCAGTTGCCTGAATTTGTTTGAGACTATAAATATTTAGGATTCCTGTTTTATCCAGAATATTTGCAACACGTATAGGTTTTTCTGAGGCTATACCGGCCCCCTTAAGAAGGTAAGGTGTGCTTGCAAAGGCAAGAGCCCCGCTAGCCCCGATAAAAAACTGGCGTCGATTAAGTTTCATTTCTTTGGGCCTCCCCCCTAAGCAATTCTAACCCGTGAAAGTAAATAGTTGTTTAACTTATGTGCAGTAGGAATATTGATATGCAAAAAATAAATTCCTTAATGGTATATTGCAAGTTTCTGTTAATGGCACATGAAATGTAAATTCATTTAGGTAATAGCCTGCCCTAGTTTTTTGACCAAGCAAAGCATTTTTGTGCTAACGGTATCTAAAGCTGGTAAAGGTGTAAATGTTTTTTCATTTACATAAAGCTCTCTATTGATTTCTAATTGCAGGGCATGAACCTTATTCTGAGGTTTTCCATAATGTGAAATTATATATGCTCCAGCATAGGGATCATTCACCGCTACAGAGAAACCAAGGTCTATCAGTATTGTTTTAGCAGCTTCCAAGATTTCAGGAGCACATGTTTTACCAAATCTATTCCCTAGGATAATATCTTTCTTGTTTGATTTATTTATGTCTTTAAAGCCAAATGTAGAAGAGGGCATTGAATGACAATCTAATAATAAGCATTGGCCAAACTTTAGTAATGTTTTTTCAATTAATGAACTAAGTCTATTGTGATATGGCTTGTAGTGAGCATCAATTCTTCTTGTTGCTTCAATTGCAGGCAAAGGTTTAGAGTAAATCTCTTCTCCTGAAGCCACGCACCTAGGTATAACACCAAAGCCTGCTGCTGCTCTAGAGCTAAAGTCTATATTTGGAATTCTTCCCTTAAACATTTTTGGGTCAAGTTCACGTAGCCCCCTATTTGGGTCTACAAATGCACGGGGAAATAATGCGTAAATTGCTGGAATTCCCATATTTATGACGTTTCTAAAGATTTTATCTACATAAGGGTCTTCTGAACGTCTGATGGCTAGACAATCTAATCTTGATGAGGACAAGAATTTTGGATTATAATTTCTCCCACTATGAGGAGAAGAAATTACTAAACATGCATTTTGATGGGCTGGAACTTTTACTTCAATTAGTGCTTTTTGATCAAGGCTGTATAGATTTTTTTTTACCATTAGAATTAGTTAACCCAATCATTAGAGGTTATTTGTTAGAAGTTTGACAGTCCATATTCTATCTTTCCAATTTTTCTAGATACAAATGAATGATACCCATCTGACTATTAAGTTTTGTATGTATATTACATAATTAAATTTGAATATGGTAATGTTATCAATAATTATAAATTAGTAAAATTTATGGGAGAATAAAATGCTGGGAGAAAAAGTAGGAACATTTACTGGAACTGTAATGAATAAAGCACTTGCCTCAAAAGGTCATGGGCTGCCGAGTATTGAAACTAGAGCTACTTGCCAGGGCAAATTAGCTGGCATAGATGTTACAAGTGAAGCTACTTACTATGCAGATATGAAATCTGACGGGTCTTGGCTAGGTGAATGTCCAAACTCAGGTATTATTTTTTGCTCAGATGGTGTGGCAACTTTCAGGGCTAATGGTATCGGTAGAATGACAGATGATGGTGGGGTGAGTTTTAGAGGTCTTGTTTCCTTTGAAGTAAGTTCACCGTCGCTTTCTACACTAAGTGGTAAGGCTCATATGTTTACTTGGGAAGTTGATGCTGATGGAAAAGCTACTTGGGAGATCTGGGTATGTGCTTAGATATAGCTAATTATATTTCCAACTTTAGTTAAAGATAAAGTGAATCTATAAGCCAATTTGAATTTGGTATAGTTGCCTAGTCATAATTTACATATAATTTGCACAAACTAAATTGTTTTAAAAATTAGATATATTTTTGTCCCATACTTGAGTTGACTTGAACAGTTAAAAGCAGCAGAATCTTCCCTATCCTTTGGATGGGCACGTAGCTCAGCGGGAGAGCACTACGTTGACATCGTAGGGGTCACTGGTTCAATCCCAGTCGTGCCCACCATCCTTATGAGTCCTTTAGGTTCTTTTTGACGGATTTGATGTATCTGGAATAAATTCACTAAGTTTACCATTAGATTCTTCTAACTGATTCATTAACTTAGATTCTGGCCAAGACAAATTATCGGCATTTCTATGATTGTTTATCTCTTTAGCAATTTTGTTTACTCCCATTTTATCTGCTTGCCACATAGGCCCTCCTCTATGTGCAGCAAAACCATAGCCATTTATATAACAAACATCTATATCAGATGCTCTAAAAGCATGGCCTTCTTCTAGAATTCGCGTGCCTTCATTTACTAGTGCACCATGTAGGCGGGAAAGAATCTCATCATCAGATATTTCTCTTGGATTAACACCTTTTTCTCTTCTTACATCTTCAATAATTTTATGTACCTCTGGATCAGATTCTCTTTTTCTTGTTTTGGGGTCATATTTATAAAACCCTTTCCCTACTTTTTGACCAAACCTTCCAAGTTCACATAGGCGATCGGCAACATCAGAAGGATATTTTTTTTCCTCATAATAGTTCTCTGCTTTACGCCTTTTTCTAATTAACCAGCCTACATCGTTACCTGCTAAATCATTTACAGCAAATGGGCCCATAGCCCATCCCCAGTTTTCTGCAACAGAATCAACTTGTTCTGGAGTTGCACCTTCTTCAACTAATAGGTGTGCTTGCATAATGTACTGATGGAACATTCTATTCCCAACAAAACCATCACAATTTCCAGCTATAATACCTACTTTCTTTATTTTTTTTGCTAATGACATTAACGTGGCTAAAATATCTACCTTGGTCCTACTTCCTCTTACTATTTCTAGAAGCCTCATTACATTTGCGGGACTGAAAAAATGAGTTCCTACAACTTCTTCTGGTCTACTGGTGGCATCAGCTATTTTATCAATATCTAGAGTTGAAGTATTTGAAGCAAGTATAGCTCCTTCTTTTGCTAAATTATCTATTTTTGCAAATATTTCTTTTTTAATTTCCATTTCTTCAAAAACAGCTTCAATTACTATATCTGCTTCTTTTATTACATCCCAGTCAAGAGTAGGAGTTAAAAGGGCCATTCTTTTATCCATATTTTCTTGAGATAATCTTCCTTTAGATACAGTTGTAGAATAATTATTCTTAATTACACCCATGCCTTTATCAAGAAATTCAGATGTTGTTTCTATAACGCTTACTGGAATACCTGCATTAACAAAGCTCATAGCTATTCCTCCGCCCATAGTTCCACATCCTATAACAACAGCTTTATTGATAGGCCTTAGTGGAGTATTCTTATCCATTCCAGGAATTTTATTAGCCATTCTTTCAGAAAAGAAAGAATGAATTAAGGCTTCTGACTCATCAGAGTCGTGACATAATTTAAATAAATCTCTTTCATTTTTCATACCTTCTTCAAAGCTAAGGTCAATTGCTCCTCTTACAGCTTCTATACAACGAAGAGGCCCTTCACGCCCCCTAAGTCTTGGAGTTATTTTTTTAATGGCATTATTAAATATGTCAGGAGATATGTTTGTAATTTTTTCAGCTCTCTCTCTTGATTTAGGATGATCATTATTTGATAGAATTTTTTTAGCAAATACGATAGCATTATCTATTAATTCTTCATGTGTTATATTTTCATAAATTTCGGAAACTAATCCTTCTTTCATTGCCTTATATGCAGGAATAGGATTGCCGCTTGTTATCATTTCTAAAGCTAACTCTGGTCCGACTAATCTAGGTAATCTTTGTGTTCCTCCAGCTCCAGGCAATAGACCAAGTTTTACTTCAGGCAATCCAAGTAGTGTTTTAGAATTTGCGACACGATAATGGCATCCCATAGAAACTTCTAGACCTCCTCCCAAAGGGGTTCCATGTAAAGCAGCTATAGTTGGTTTACTACTATCTTCGTATTCAAATATAACTGAATTTAAATCTGGACTCATAGTAGGCTTTCCAAATTCTGAAATGTCAGCTCCAGCCATAAATGTTCTTCCTCCACCAGTTACAATTACTGCTTCTGTTGCAGAATCATTTAGAGCTTCTTTTAAGCAGTCCGACAAACCGGCTCTTACGGCTTGGGATAATGCATTTACTGGAGAATTATTTACAGTAATAATTCCTATATTTTCTTTGCGCTCATAAGTAACCGGACTACTCATATTCAACTCCCTTAAGATTTTTCAATTCAAAATTATTTATTATCTCAGCAAGACTCACTCTTACCATGCCTGTTATAAATGAAGCAAAGAAAGGTTGTGTTATGTGACATTCTGTTAGGGGTTTAACATCCATACTTATTAAATCAAATATCTTTCAGATTTTTATTATAAAGGAGGTCGATATTGAAATTCTTGCCTTCTACATAATCGTTTCTTATCTGTGTAAAAAAACAGAAGTGCTCTCCTCCTCTAAGAATTAACTTTACCACAGTTAAAAAAAAGATTAGCAAAAAACTGATGATAGACCCTGAAATTTAGGCCTACATTCGAAGTCTGTGTTTTATGTATTGAAATACCAGCAAGATTTTGGGGGTAGGGAGATCAGAAATACCAACTGAGGAATGCAGAACAATTCCCGGCTACCCTCCCTCAACCACTCATGGCCCTATCTCATTACTAGTCTGTTTTCTGTGGGACAGTCAGAGTTCATGCCATTGTATCTACGGAGTCAATCCAGGTTGACAGGCATAGTGATAGTAGTAACCTCATGGGAAGTTATTCAATGAGCTATGGGAGTAAGACTGTTCGGTGACTAACTTGTGGCTGGAGAGTTGGATGTTTCTTCTACGTTGACATCTCAGGGACACTGGTTCAATCCCAGTTGTGCCCGCCATCATTTTAAAAGAAATTTAGACATTTCTTACTTGCTCATTGGCAAATATTTTTACAAGTAAACTTTAAATAAGGTGATATGACAATGACTGGCATACTTGACAAAAAAATTGCACTTGTTACAGGCGGTGGTTCGGGCATTGGTAGAGCAACTTGTATCGCTTTAGCCAATGAAGGAGCATCTGTAGCTATCGCTGATCTAAACCCTGAAACTGGAAACTCCACATTAAACCATTTGAAGAACATGGGAGCAAAAGCACTATATATAGAAAGCGATATGTCATCCGCCAGTAGTGTCAAAGAAATGATTGACATCACAACTAAAAAACTCGGTGGTCTAGATTGTGCGGTCAATAACGCTGGAATACAAGGTGAATTATCATCAACTAGTGAGTGCAGCGAAGAAAATTGGAATAACATAATTTCGGTTAATCTCACGGGCGTATGGCTATGCATGAAACATGAAATCATTCATATGCTTAAATATAAAAGCGGTACTATCGTTAATGTTTCCTCAAGTTTTGGTTTAGTTGGCTCTCCTAATATGCCGGCATATTCCGCTTCTAAACACGGCGTTCTAGGCCTCACAAAAACTGCCGCATTGGAATGTGCCCAAGCTGGGATCCGAATAAATGCAATATGCCCTGGGACAGTTAAAACGCCTCTTGTTGATAATTTACTTAAAGAACAACCTGACATAATGGAATCAATTATCCAACGTCTGCCCATGAAAAGACTTGGAAAACCAGAGGAAATCGGTATCTCAATAGCTTGGCTATGTTCCGATAAATCAACATTTGCAACAGGAATGGTAATGACTATCGATGGCGGATTAACAACACAATAAAACAATAGAAAGAACTGGTGTCAAATAAATCTAATAGACCCTTAATGTAAGACTAGTGTGATAATAAATAGCAAAAATTACAATCTGCAGAAATATAACAGACTATATCTTCAATCAGAAAGTTTGAAACTTATCACGTTGACGAATTACCTTTTAGGGTACTCTTAGTGCAGTAACAATAACTACGGACGTTATCGAAAAAAGAATAACGAAAACCTAATCGTGTTTTAGAATTGGAAATATACAAAAGGGATAGTTTGTCCGGCTCTAGATACAATGTAAGGTACAGATGCGGCGAAAACTACCATTCCAATTATTAATGGCCAAACACGCTTCCTATTTCCTAATGTAATCTGGTGGGTGTTTGGAAGAGTAAACACTATTAGGAATGCGAGAGCTAAGTATACAAGGTGTGTTAGATCTGTAAAAGGTAAATTTGAAAGGCTAGTATTTACATTAAATAGTAGTTTCCAATAATCTAATGAAATGGATACATCGTTTGTTGCAAAGGGAACCCACAGGAAGGAAACATAAAGAAAAACAAAGCCACGGCAAAACCAACGCCATATAAACTTGACAGATTCTGGATAAGCCTCTGACCATGCAAAATTTATTTTATGACGGAGCAGACGATACCCGATTACTCCCAACGCGTGTCCACTCCCCCAAACTAAATAGCCTAACCCAACACCGTGCCATACCGAACTGAGTATCATTACTACAATAATTGAAGCGATTATCCACCGTATATCAGTGCTAATTCTGACTAAACGTGCATACACATATTCTTTAAAAAAATGGTGAAGAGATATATGCCATATTCTCCAAAAATTTGCTATATTGGTAGCTTTGTGTGGAGAGAAGAAATTCCTAGGTAGATGGATGCCAAACATGTAACCCAAACCTACAGCCATATCTGCGTATGCAGAAAAGTCAAAATAAATTTTAAAAGAATAGAGAAACATATTTACCCAAGCACCAATGAATGAAATTTCCTGAACATTCTGGTAGAACACAGTATTAAACTCATCGAGTGGATCTGCTATAAGGACTTTTTTACCTATTCCAAGGCACAAATATGTAATTCCAATTAGAAAATATTTATGTGAAAAATATCTAAAGGGTTTTCTAAAGGTCTGGGGGATAATAAAATGGTGCTTGACAATTGGTCCAGAGATAAGCTGAGGAAAGAACATGACAAAAAATAAATATCTTTGAAAACTTGATTCACTATCACGCTTCTCTGCCTCATCAACCACGAAGGCTATCTGCTGAAAGGTAATAAAAGAAATACCAAGCGGTAGGCCTAGAGCTCCAAAAAGATTTACGTCTTCGACGGTTCCTCCTCCTGCACCTTGGCTAACAAGAAGTTTCAAAAGTAGAAGATAGCCAGCATTTACCGTTACTCCTAACACAATTTTTAGTGTCCGAGAAAATCGTGTTTTACAGGCGATGATATAATTCGTAAGTATACTAGCTGCAACAAAGGCTATATCAGTGTAATTCCAATCGATATAAAATATTATTGAAAGCAGTATAAAATAAGGAAGTAAGTATCTTTGAAGTGAAAGACTACGTAGAATCCAGAGCCCTAAAAGGGAAATTGGTAGGAATAAAAAAACAAATTGTGCGGAACTAAAAATCATTTATTTTACTTCCATTTAGTCTAGAACGACATTGAGAATCTAATGGTATTATTGCTGATAGGTTTTTTATAATTTTGTCTCCGCCTTCAAAACTTATATGTGAGCCATCGAGCCATAACTCTTCTGAAAGATTAATCCATGTTTTTTCTCTGGTAAGATAACTGAACTTATGGTTGTTCTCTTGAAGATCCTGCATCATCTCAAGATACCGTATTGTTCTTTCTGGTTTATGCCAGCGTGCTCCACCTAGGTAATCAGTTAATTGTGCTTCATAAGCAATTACCTCAGCTCCCCTTTCAGTTAAGAGATTTATTGTATCCTGAAAAGCTGTTAATAATTCTTCATCAAAGGGTGAGTTAATATTGCGTGCAGCAATCATCTTGAGGTTGTTACCGTCTAGCCTAATATTTTTCTCATTTCTATCTATGCGTCGTTGGTCAGCTCCAATAAATTTCACGGAACCATCATGGTAAAGGTATTCATCAGGTTTACCAGATAATGCTAAATCGAATGTATTTTGATATTGGCGGATAAATGGGAACCAACCAGCAGGAGTTATAGGCCACTCAATATTTAATAATCGAGGGAATAATGATGAAATAGAAGTATTTCCATCACTAATATTGTCTATCCAAAGGGACAGGTTATTCCATGGGTGATCAATAGATGGCGTTGAACTTCTTGCTATCTTAGTAAACATATCAGGATAAACACCAAGTAAAATAGTCCAGTCTTTGCCAACATACTCAGAGATACTTGAGAAGAAATGCTTTGCATCAAGGTAATCAATACTATGATGGCTCATATTGTAAAATGTTTTTAATTCACACTCGACTTGTTCTTGAAATATTTGTTCTCGAAGGTGAAATTGTGTTGAATTTCCGTATATAAGGAGAAATTCCCTATGAGATTTTTCTATTTTTTTAAGCAGGTAATTGTATTTGTATTTGGGGAGAAGTCGACTATTTAGACTTATAACTTGATTGTTAATTTGAGGTTTTACAAAGTTTTCAAACGCCTGATTGTGTGCCCAGCTATATAAGCCATAATTAATTGCTGGAACCCCTATAAGAATTATTAATGCTGCTAAGACAACTAGCACCACTCTTCGTTTCATTTTTGCCCGTAATTTCATCTTTAAAGAAGAATTACTTGCTGACAAAACTCGCAGTCGAACCTTATTTTTGGCCTAACCATTTTTCTTAAGTAGTCCATTTCTGCCTGTATAGATTAATTACACGCCCTAATATATGTGAACTTCTTGAAAACAAGTAAATAAGAAATAAAAATGCACTAAGATCCTATAAAAGATTGTACATAAATTACATGAATTGATAAATCATAAAAGTAACATAGACCATAATATAACTTAGGAAGGAATATATATTTTTCAGCTCTATATATGGGCTGAAAAAATGGCTATAATTTTGTAAAATTATTTATAAAATTTAAAATTATTTTTTCTATTATTAGATAGAAGCAATACACTATTTAATCTTTAACTTCCGTTGACTTGATTAGCTAAACACCTCAAAATTAAAAGATTCGTATTGGAAAGATATAAAAATAATAAAGGCTTTTTCTTTGATGCAAAAGTTTATTTATAATAAATAAAGTGTTCTGGAAAAAACTTTGAATCCTTTCAAAATTGATTCGGTTATAAAAATATCTGGAGATTAAAATGGTAATTCTTGGAGTCGCTACTGAGCACTGCTCCTCTGCCGCTCTTATGATAAATGGAAAGATTATTGGCGCAATACAAGAAGAACGACTTACTAAATGTAAAAACCAAGTCGCTTTTCCAAAGAAAGCCATAGATGAATTAATAAAAATACACTTGGGTGGGGATATAAAAAAAATTGATCAAGTAGTATTCGGTGGCACCATATCTGATCCTTATGCAACTTTCCTAGATCGTCACAGTAATTTCTCCGTTAAACAGCATGTACAAGAAAACTATGATTTCTGGTACCCTTACTTTTATGAATGTTGTAATAAAAAAGAGCGAAACGCTCTAGCTTCAAACTATTGGAAAGAACAAATTAATTCAAATATATCTCCAAATAAAAACCATAATTTTGATTTTTCCTTCCTTGGAGAAAAACCTTGGGCTGAAACAATAGAACTATATAGTAAATTAATTCGTCCTGAGCGAATGGCCACAATATATAATTGGGAAGGTATACCTAAGCTTTATGATCATCACTTATGTCATGCTTATTACGCCTACTTTGGTGTCAATGTTGATCATGATGCGGAAAATGATATTGTTTTTACAGCTGATGGTTGGGGTGATGGGCGAAACTGGACTGTTCATATTCCTGATAAAACAGGACAAAAGCTCATAGAACTTAGTTCAGGAAATACAAATTTGGTTGCTCGGATTTATCGTTTTACTACACTAATTCTTGGAATGAAACCAAATGAACATGAATACAAGGTTATGGGGCTTGCCCCATATTCTAACTCTCAGTCTCACATAAACGAAGTCATAAGCGTATACAACGATATACTCGATTTTGAAAACGGTAACTTTATAAGCCGTAACGCACTTAAAGACTCATATTTTGATCTAAAAAAAAGGCTGGAAGGCTTTCGGTTTGATAATATAGCTGCAGGTCTCCAATCATGGTCAGAACAAGTGACTTGGAAATGGATGTCTTACTGGATTAAAAAAAATAAAAGATCAAATGTATTTTTTTCAGGCGGCTTGTCGATGAATATAAAAGCTAACGGCTATATTCTTAACCAGTCAGACATTGATAAATTATATGTTGCGGCATCAGGGGGGGATGAATCTTTGAGCATTGGTGCATGCTTTGCTCAATGTGCTAACACTGAAACTCCAAAACAATTAGAGTCTGTATATTTGGGGTCTAAAAATACAGATCATTGGTCTGACCGTTTAAATGAAACCTCATTATCTGCATCAGACTTCATAGAAGTTCCTAATATCTCTAATGATGATATAGCAAAACTTCTTGAAAATGGTGAGATTATTGCAAGGTGTACTGGCAAATCTGAATTTGGTGCACGAGCTTTAGGAGCAAGGTCGATAATCGCGAGCCCTCGAAACTCAGATGTAGTAAAAGAAATAAATGATGCAATCAAGAACCGTGATTTCTGGATGCCGTTTACGCCATCAATTCTTGAGGAATACGTTTCTGACTATCTTGTTGATCCAAAGGGGTGTGTATCTGAAAGCATGACTATAGGCTTTGAAAGTACTCCTCTAGCTCATCAAGATATTCCAGCTGCACTCCATCCTGCAGATTTTAGTGTGCGCCCTCAGAAGGTAAGTAAAAATTTAAATCCATCATATTGGGAACTCATAGAAGCTTTTAGAAAGAGAACGGGAATATCCTGTTTGCTCAATACTTCGTTGAATCTTCATGGCGAACCAATGAATTATTCACAGGCAGATGCAGCTAGAACTGTTGCAAAATCTGCACTGAATATATTACAGCTATCTGACTGCTTGATAATAGTAAAGTGTGAAATGGAAGAAAGGATTAGAGAAATAATAAGTCTTTGATCATAAATACTAATTGTTTAGCAGGGTAAATAGAAAATCTAATGGATTAAACGTTGTAATATTGGTCGAAATTTTAAAAAAACTCGATAAGAAATTTCGAGTAATAAGTTAAATGGCCATAACAAAGCAATATTTCCAAGTATTTTAAAAGCGTCAAGCTCACTCCATAAGACGGCAAAGGCCTTAGCACCACTGACTATAGAACCATCTTTAGATCTAATGTGAAAACGAGCACTTGCATCTTCTTTTGAAAGTCCATCAGTAACGTCTAATTCTTTATTAAGAGATATATCTATCCATTCTATACTATTTGATCCTTTGCATCTCATATAGAACGCTATTTCACGCCTGCATATTGGACATGATCCGTCAAAAAATACCTCAACTTTATTTTTTACTAACGACATATAAATTAACCACCCTATATAGGGCCAATGAGTCCCGTTATTTCATAATAAAATAATCTGCAAATTCTCATATGGGAAAACTTTTATAAGTTGTCTAGTAGATAATTTGCATTGGGTAATGCAATATTTGAAGCCTCGGATAATGTATTACCTGTTAATTTGGACAATCTATGAATTTTTGTTAAAATAGAAGCTGTTATTTTAGATTGAGCTTGAAACTCATACTTGGGATTAAACTTAGGTGAAAGTCACTTCGTTAGTATATAAATTGGATACTATCTGAAGCTTAGCAGTGCTAAATATACCAGAGCGGGGAACAGAATGAAATTGTTAAGATATGGTGAACCGGGTAATGAGAAACCTGGGTTATTGTCTAATGATGGTCAATTAAGAGATATATCTAATATAGTAACGGATATTGATTGTAATTGGATGCGTACTGATGGATTTGATAATCTTCTTAGAGAAATCAATTCAGATATTGAAAAATTTCCCATAGTTTCACAAGAAAAACTTCGTATTGCAGCTCCAATGGCTAGGCCAGGAAATATTATTGCAATTGGTCTTAATTATGAGGATCATGCCCGTGAAGCTGGCATGGATATTCCTGATGAGCCAGTAATTTTTTGTAAGGCACCGTCAAGTTTTTCAGGACCATTTGATCCAATTATATTGCCACCAGGAAGTAGAAAAACTGATTGGGAAGTTGAACTGGGGATTGTAATAGGAAGAGATGCTAAGTTTATTTCATCTAAAGAAAGAGCCTTAGAATATATATTTGGCTATTGTATTGTAAATGATGTTTCTGAAAGAGCATTGCAACTTGAGCATGGCCCCACTTGGATAAAGGGAAAATCTGCTCAGTCTTTTTGTCCAACTGGGCCTTGGCTTGTGACAAAAGACGAAATTCAAGATCCAAACAACTTATTTTTGAAAACAACCGTTAATAATGTTGTTAGGCAAAACGGTTCAAGCAAAACAATGATTTTTGATGTTGCACACATAGTATGGTATTGTAGTCAATTCATGGTCCTAGAAGCTGGCGATTTAATTGCTACTGGTACACCTCCTGGCGTAGGTATGGGTTATAATCCTCCTGTGTATTTAAGTAAGGGTGATATAGTTGAACTTGAAATTGAGGGTTTAGGAGTTCAAAAACAAATGATAATATAGGATTGTAAGTTTTTAGAAATCTGGAAAAGTATTTTTTTTAACTATAATAAATTTAAAATTATTCATCTCGTTGACACAAAGACTTTGTCACTTTATTGTTCGCCGCCTTCTGAAACGAAAAGCTAAAGATATGAAAGTTCTAAAATCACTACGTTCAGCTAAGAACCGAGATAGGGGATGCCAAATTGTCCGCCGACGTGGCCGTGTATATGTTATCAACAAGCGTAATCCAAGATTTAAGGCTCGACAAGGGTAAAGGCTCTTAAAAGTTAATAAGATAATACTAAGAGGTAATTCAAGAAGCCTGTGGTAAAATGGAGGAAGCTGCTGCTTGCTTTTTGGTAAGGAGTTATGAAGAATGCAAATGCCACCTGCAGAAAAGCGAATAATTGATCAGCGAAAGTCACTTATCTCGATATTCTCAAAAATTGTTGGTTCTGAGAACGTTTTGGCAGACGAAACGTCTCTCCGCACTTATGATTCTGATGGCTTAACTGCTTATAAACAACTTCCGATGCTGGTTGTCCTACCTGCAAATACTGAAGAGGTATCTGCTTTAATGCGTGTTTGTTCCGAGAGGAAAGTAAAAATTGTTCCTCGTGGGGCAGGAACCAGTCTTTCTGGTGGTGCCCTCCCTTTGGAAGATGGAGTTGTTATAGGGACTGGACGCCTGAATCGTATTTTGGAAATTGATTATAATAATCGTTGTGCAGTTGTTCAGCCTGGAGTGCCTAATTTATCTGTTAGTCAGGCAGTTGATACAGCTGGTTTTTTCTATGCACCAGATCCATCTTCTCAAATTATATGTTCAGTTGGTGGTAATGTTGCAGAAAATTCTGGTGGTGTACATTGTTTGAAATATGGAGTGACAACAAACAACATTCTTGGTGTAGAGTTTGTAACTATAAGCGGCGAGGTGGTTCGTTTTGGTGGTAAGCATTTTGACTCGGCTGGCTATGACTTTCTGGGCGTTGTTACTGGTTCCGAAGGAATGTTAGGACTTGTTACAGAAGTAACTGTTCGATTATTACCAAAACCACCAATAGCTAAAGCCCTTTTAGTTGGCTTTCCCACAAATGAATCGGCTGGTCATTGTGTCGCAGATATAATAGACAATGGAATCATTCCTGCAGGATTAGAAATGATGGATAGAGCAGCAGTTGCTGCGGCAGAAGATTATTGTAATGCCGGCTATCCTCTTGATTCAGAAGCCGTTCTTATCTGCGAACTAGATGGAACAGAATCTGAAGTTGATATACTCATTGAACGTGTATCTGATATCGCACGTGCTAGTAAAGCTACATCAATCACCATTAGTAAAGATGATGAAGAGCGAGATCGCTTTTGGTTAGGTCGTAAGTCTGCATTTCCAGCAACGGCTAAAATTGCTCCAGATTCTTATGTTATGGATGGAACTATTCCTAGGCGTAAATTAGCTGAGGTTCTAGGTCGTATAGGAGAACTTTCTTCACAATACGGTTTGCAAGTAGTAAATGTTTTTCATGCAGGAGATGGTAACCTTCATCCCTTGATAATGTTTGATGCTAATATACCTGGTGAGCTTGAGCGAGTTGAAGAGCTCGGAGCTAAAATCCTAACCTTATGTGTAGAAGTGGGAGGAGTTCTTACAGGAGAACATGGTGTTGGAGTTGAAAAACGTGACTTAATGCCAACAATGTTCACAGAGTCAGATATGCAGCAACAACAGAGGTTAAAATGTGCTTTTGACCCTGATCATTTGCTTAACCCTGGTAAAGTATTTCCTGAGTTGCACCGTTGTGCAGAACTTGGTCAGATGCATATTCATCATGGCTCAGAGAAGTGGCCAGATATACCTAGATTCTAATGGTTGATATAATTAAACCTCAGAATAAAGAAGATCTAAAGGAAGCAATCAGTTGGGCAGCTTCTAGTCAGTCAATATTAGAGGTAATTAGCGGGGGGTCTAAGCGTGATTTAGGAAGACCAATTCATAGCAAAGCAACTCTAGATATGACTGCGTTCAATGGAATAATAGACTATGATCCTAGTGAACTCTTTTTTAAAGCTGGAGCAGCAACACCAATTGTTGATATTGAAAAAGAACTGGAAAGTAATAACCAAATGTTAGCTTTCGAGCCAATCAATCTCTCAAATTTGCTAAATGTTAAAGAAAATAAATCTACAATAGTTGGTTCCTTAAGTGCCAATTTATCTGGCCCCAGAAGAATTAAAGCCGGTGCGGTCAGAGATCATTTTCTGGGTTTTGAAGGTGTAAGCGGAAGGGGTGAGGGTTTTAAAGCTGGAGGACAAGTAGTAAAAAATGTTACTGGATACGACCTTTGTAAACTTTTATGCGGTTCTTGGGGGACTCTTGGAGTTCTTCATACAGTCAATATTAAAGTTCTGCCGTCTCCTGAAACAACAAGAACATTGGTTATTTATAATTTGAATGAAGAAGAAGCAATTGAGTGTTTTACGCTAGCACTTAACAGTCCTAATGAGATATCTGGTGCAGCTTGGCTACCTGATAAACTTTCAACCCTATCTGATATTGATTACATTTCATCATCGGGATCTACAATTACCGCTATTCGTTTTGAAGGTATTAAACAATCAGTTGTATCTCGAATGAAAGACTTGCAAAGTCGTTTTGAAACGATAGGTGAAGTTGAAGAATTACATTCATTAAATTCTCGAAAATTTTGGAGAGAAATTAGGGATATTAAATTTTTAGTATTTCAAGAAAAGCAAATGGTTTGGAGACTTTCAGTCCCGCCTATTTGCGGTGGGAAAGTTTATAAACAAATAATTGATGGATTTGATAGTTCAGTTTTTATGGATTGGGGCGGAGCTTTGTTATGGGTTAGGGTCAACCAATATTCAGATGAAGAATATATTGCTAGAAAAATTCATAATATTGCCGCTCAGGCTGCTGGACATGCTACTTGTATTGCTGCTGATAACTCAATAAGGAGTTCTATAGATGTTTTCCCCCCTTTAAACTTAATCGAACATGGCCTCACTGATCGTATTAAAAAAGGATTTGATCCAAAGGGAATACTTAACTATGGAAGAATGTATATGGAGTTATAAACTGAACTATGCAGACAAACTTTAATTTATCCCAATTAACTAACCCAGATATTGAACACGCAGAGAAGATCTTGCGGTCATGTGTGCATTGTGGTTTTTGCCTAGCTACTTGTCCTACATACCAAATAAAAGGTGATGAAAGAGATAGCCCACGTGGACGTATATATATAATAAAAGATGTATTAGAAAAAGATAATACACCAGATGCTACAGCTGTGAGGCACATAGACCGTTGTTTGTCATGTCTATCTTGTATGACCACATGTCCCTCAGGCGTTGACTATATGCATTTAGTCGATCAGGCGAGATATAGAATAGAAGAGAGTTCAGTTAGGGCATGGCATGATAAATTTCTACGTAAGCTAATATCTTTTATTCTTGTAAACCCCCAAATATTTCGATGGTTATTGTTTTCTGCTATTTTTCCCTCCTATTTAACCAGTATTTTACCTGGTCGTTTAGGTGCAATAAGCCGTTTAATTAAAGTTAATTCTTTTAATAATTCTGGATATTCCAGACCCCAAAAATTTTCGCCAACAAGTGACCCTATAGGTAGAGTGGCTTTATTGGCTGGTTGTGTCCAGCAGGTTATTGCACCACGAATAAATAAATCTGCAGTAAGGCTTCTAACCAGACTGGGCTTTGAAGTTACAATAATTGCTGGATTTGGATGCTGTGGAGCAATACCTCAACATATGGGAAGAAGACAAGATACTATTGATCTCGCCCGTGAAAATTTACATGCATTATCAATAGAAGAGTCACAAAACGGTAAATTTGATGCTTTTCTTACTACTACATCAGGGTGTGGAACTGTGCTGAAAGATTATGGACATATTCTAGCCTCTGAAAGCAATATAGAAAACTTAAGCACACGTTTTTCTGATTTAGTCATGGATATATCAGAATTTCTATACAAAAGTAACATCAAGAATTTTATAAAAGATTCAAAGAATATCCGTGTTGCATATCACCCCGCATGTTCATTACAACATGGACAAAATATTGTCGAGGCACCAAAATTACTACTTAAATATGCAGGTTATTCTATACTAAATTTTCCTGATTCACATATATGCTGTGGATCTGCAGGAACTTATAATTTTTTACAACCTTCAATTGCTACAGAGCTTCAGGCTCGTAAAGCTAAAAACATTTTATCAACCAAGCCTGATGTTGTGGCCACAGGTAATCTAGGGTGTATTGTACAGATAGGTCAATCTATTGAAGTGCCTGTATTGCATACCGTTGAACTGTTAGACTGGGCAAGTGGTGGTCCTAAGCCAGAGATGCTTGATAAGGGAATTGCTGGAGCTTAAATATTTAGTATTTTAGTATTGATAAACTGATATATATATAAAATTATTTTATAATTTCTATTCTCAAGACATTTGTGGAGCCTGGTGTGCCGAAGGGCACCCCAGCTGTAATCACTAGCTTGTCGTTAGATCCTGCATAATCTTCAGAAATTGCTTTATTGGATGCTTTTTCAACCATTTCTTTAAAACTTTTAGCATCTTCTGTATGAATACAATGTAGCCCCCAGACTAATGCCAAAGCTCTTGCTGTTCCTAAGTTTGGGGTAAGTACTAAAATAGGTACGTTTGGCCTTTCTCGTGAAGCTCTGATTGCTGTTGAACCAGAGGTTGTATAAGTTGCAATGGCTGCTGCACCAATTGTATCTGCAACCTGTTTCGCAGCAGCAGTAATAGCATCAGAACTCGTAGACTCTGGTTCGCTCTCTCTATTTGTGATCAAGTCAATATAAGTTGGATCAGATTCTACTCGTTCTATAATACGGCTCATCATTCTGACTGATTCTATTGGATAGTTACCTATTGCAGATTCAGCAGAAAGCATAAGTGCGTCTGCACCATCATAAACACCATTTGCTACATCTGATACCTCTGCACGAGTGGGGGACGGATTACTTATCATCGATTCTAACATTTGAGTTGCTACTACTACTGGTTTCCCTGCTCTTCGTGCTTTTCTAATTATTAGTTTTTGCAGTGAGGGCACATCTTCAGGTGCTAGCTCTACTCCTAAATCTCCTCGTGCAACCATAATGCCGTCAGCTAATGAAACAATTTTTTCAAGAGAATTAAGTGCTGCAGGTTTTTCGAGTTTGGCCATTATTTTAGCTCGGCCATCAATCATATTACTTGCTTCAATTATATCTGCAGGTTTTTGCACAAATGATAAAGCAACCCAATCTACTCCCATCTGGAGGCCAAATTTTAGATCTTTTTGATCTTTTTTTGTAATAGAACTAACGTCAAGCTCTACATCTGGGAAATTTACGCCTTTATGACTTGATAGCAGGCCACCGACAACTACTTCAGTTTCTACAGAGTCTTTGCTATGACTACTTACCCTTAGCCGAAGGCGCCCATCATCAAGCAGTATCTCTGTTCCTTTACTAAGTGATTCAAAAATTCTTGGGTGTGGTAACTGCACTCTTGAAGAGTCACCTGAAAAATTTTCAAGGTCTAGTCTGAAATTTTGACCAGGGGTAAGCTTTATTTGTTTTTCCTTGATTTCTCCAATTCTTAGTTTCGGTCCCTGTAGATCCATTAAAATGCCAATTGGTCGGCCTGTCTCTTTTTCTAGATTTCTTATAATCTTACATCTTGCGTGATGTTCAGCCTGACTACCGTGACTAAAGTTGAGACGAAAGATATCTGCTCCAGCCATAAATAGAGATTTTATACTATTCATGTTTGAAGTAGATGGACCTAAAGTTGCAACAATTCTAGCTCGTCTGTGTCTACGCATAACCAATTGTATCATAGTTTTCTATGTTTCAGGTAAAATCAATATAGCCCTAAAGTCATTAACATTTGTGAAAGTAGGTCCAGTCACTACAAGATCATCTATACAACGGAAAAAATTATAAGAATCATTCTTCTCTTGGGCTAATTCTATTGATAAGCCCTGGTTTTTTGCTCGAGAAAGGCTGTCTGGAGTAATAATCACACCAGCATTGTCTTCTGTTCCGTCTATACCGTCTGTATCGCAAACAATAGCAAAGATGCCAGGAGCTCCAGCAAGTTCTTTCGCCAACGCTAAACCATATTCAGAATTTCTGCCTCCTTGACCGTTACCCTTGACAGTTACTGTTGTCTCGCCGCCGGAAAGTAAAACAGTTCCATATGCTGACTTTTTTGCAATTTTTGCATGTTTTATAGCCATAGTTCTTGCATCACCTTCAAGGTTATCACCTAGATTAATTGATCGCAGGCCGTTAGCTTTGACAAGTTCTGAGGCTGCTTTCAATGATAGTGATGGAGTGGCGATAATTTTATATATTGAATTTCTTAATCGTTCATCCTCGGGCTTTGGAGTCTCGTTCTTGCTTAATTTTAAGTGCTCGACTATATGTGCCGGTGGATTAATTTTATAGTTATCTAAAATCCTCTCCGCATCTAGAAGGGTAGTAGGATCTCCTACTGTCGGCCCTGATGCAATAACAGAAGGATCATCACCCGGGACATCTGAGATGGCTAAAGTAATTAACTTTGCTGGGTATGATTTTATTCCGAGATATCCTCCTTTTATTATTGAAAGGTGTTTACGGACGCAATTAATCTCAGAAATTGTTGCTCCACTCATTAGAAGTTTTTGCGTTATAGATTGTTTGTCAAGGAGTGATATTCCAGGAGACGGAAGTGTAAGGAGTGATGATCCACCTCCAGAAATTAGGCAAATTACCAAATCATTATTGTCTAGTGGTTCAACCATTTTTAAAATTTGTTTTGTAGCACAGAGTCCTATTTCATCGGGGACAGGGTGGGATGCTTCAACAACTTTTATTTTATTCGTGGGAAGCATGTGTCCATAGCGTGTGATTACCAAACCTTCGAGGGTGCCGTTCCAATATTTTTCTATTGTTTGAGCCATTGATGCGGAGGCCTTTCCAGCACCAACTACAATAGTTTTACCAATTGGTGGCTCGGGGAGGTCACTTTTCATGCATTGGGAGGGATGTGCATTATTAACAGCATACAAAAACAGCTGTTTTAGAAATGCCCTAGGTTGAATTTTCATAAATTATTACCTTGAATATATATTTTGTTCTAAAAATTATTATTACACAGGTATAATATTACTCTAGATGTAAAATGGAGGAAAAGATGGACAAAAAATTACAAACTGAACTTGAAGCAGCAGCATTTAGAACTTTAATAGTTCACTTAAGGGAACGTAAGGATGTTCAGAACATTGACCTTATGAATCTTGCTGGTTTCTGTAGAAATTGTTTGTCTAAATGGTATGCAGCAGCTGCTCAAGAAAAAGGTTTGGTATTAGATTATGAAGAAGCACGAGAAAAAGTTTATGGTATGCCATATTCCGAATGGAAACAGAAATTTCAGGTAGATGCTAGCCCTGAACAGCAGAAGGCTTTCGTCGAGGGGCAAAAAGATAATTAATTATAACAGAGGTTTTTTGGCCTATTAGGTTAGAATAAAGATCGCAATCTATTATTATCTTTTGATAATTGGATATGCAGTAAAGGAAAATTATTCTGCGGCTCTGTGTTTAAGATTTGAGTGGTTAAAACTTCTAAACAATATGGTTTTTTCTTGTTCAAAAACTGAAATGGTTTTTTCTTTTACATGGCCAAATCCACGAATTTTCTGCGGTAACTTAGCAATTTCGATTGCTGTTCTATAGTTGTCTGGTGATAACTTTGTAAGTATAAAATTAATATCTCTTTCGAACTCTAGAATGAGTTGACGTTCTTTTTTTCGTTCTTGTGACCATCCGAATAAATCAAATGGCGTGTGTCGTAAAAATTTTAAATGTTTTATTATATTAAAGATATGAAACATTTTAGGTCCATATAGGTTTTTCTGTAGTTGACCTGTAGCAGGGTCACGCTTTGCCAGCAAAGGTGGGGCTAGGTGAAAATGCCATGAAAAATTGCCTTCAAATTGGTTTTTTATTTCTGATTTGAATCTACCATCTGTAAACAGGCGTGCTACTTCATACTCATCTTTGTAGGCTAATAGTTTATAGTAACTAATAGCAACTTCTCTATGGAGTTCGCTAGATTCCTTAAAAACTCGTCCTTCGCATATCTTTACCGCATGTAAAAGGTTTTTATATTTTTCAGCATATGATTTATTTTGATAGGAGATAAGGTCCTGATATCGAAAATCAACTGCTGCATCTATATTTTTTGAAAACTGTTGAGAGTAATTACTTTGAGAGTTTGAAGGTATTGATGTGGACATTTTATGGGCATGAGTTCTCCCACTTCTAAATGCTAGTAAGTTTTTTTCAACAGTAACTTCGTTCAGCTCAATAGCTTTTTCAATTGACCTTGCTTCTAAGGGGATAAGTCCACGCTGATAAGCAAAACCTAAAAGGAATAAATTTGTATAAATCGCATCTCCGATAATGGAAGATACTATTTCCGTTGCATTGATAAACTCTACATTTGAGGATAATAAGGATGATTTAATACTATTCTCTATTGATTTTTAGGAGTAATTAATATCGGGATTACGAGTAAAATCACCTGTTACAGTCTGAGAAGAGTTTATGATTGCTTTCGTGGTGTCAGCTTCAATTTTAGCTATGGATTCAGGGCTTGCAGAAACAATCAAATCAGCACCAAGCACTAGATTAGCAGCATTATTTGCAATTCTTACAGCATGAAGAACATTCGAGTCATTTGCTATTTTTATATGACTTGTAACAGCTCCATATTTTTGAGCTAACCCGGCTTTATCAAGTACTGTTGCTGATTTTCCATCAATTTTTGCAGAAATACCAATTATTGCAGATAGAGTTACAATCCCCATTCCCCCGATTCCAGTAACATATATAGAGTAAGGTTTATCACAATCAGGTTTGTCAGGTTCAGGTAGGAGCTTTGGTTTTTCTTCTGAATTTGTATTAATTTTATTTTTTATTTTTCCACCTTTAATTAATACAAAGCTAGGGCAAAAACCCTTTATGCAACTGTAATCCATATTACATGAAGACTGATCTATAACTCTTTTCCGTCCAAGTTCAGTTTCAAGTGGGTGAAGAGACAGACAATTTGAAGCTATTCCACAGTCTCCGCAGCCTTCACATATGTGTGGGTTTATTACAACTTGCCAGTTAGCTTTAGGGAGGGTGCCGCGTTTTCGACGCCTTCTTTTCTCTGTTGCACAGACTTGATCATAAATTATAGCTGAAACGCCCTCTATTTTTCTGAACTCTCTTTGTACGCAGTCTAATTCGTCACGGTGGTGGATTGTTACTCCTGGTGCAAATCTATTATTAATCGGATATTTATGGGGTTCATCTGAAACTACAGCAATTTTATTAACGCCCTCGGCTGCAACCTGCTGAGTTATTTTTTCTGTTGATAGTGGACCATCCATTGGTTGGCCACCGGTCATTGCGACAGCGTCGTTATAGAGTATTTTGTATGTGATGTTAACTTTTGCTGCTACTGCTGCTCGAATAGCTAGTATACCAGAATGGTAGTAGGTGCCGTCTCCTATGTTCTGAAAAACATGTTTAGTATTTACAAATGGTGCCTGGCCTATCCAGCCTGCTCCTTCACCTCCCATATGATGTGCACTTTCTGTTGCTCTGTCCATCCATTGAGCCATATAATGACATCCAATGCCTGCTATAGCACGGCTACCTTCTGGGACTTTAGTTGATGTATTATGAGGGCATCCCGAACAAAAATATGGTGATCTCTCAGCTATATTGGAGCTAATAAGAGAAATTTTTGCTTCATTACTCTTAATTTTTTTAACTAGTTCGTTAGCTTTTTTAAAACCTTCTATTTCTCCAAAACGCTTAGAGATGGCTTTAATAATCATAGATGGGTCAATTTCACCAGCAGATTTGAGTTGCCAATTACCTGTTAAATCTTTTTTTCCGGTGACCACCGGGCGATCTTCATCTTTAAGGTCATACAAAATATTTTTTATTTGATCTTCTAGAAGCCCGCGTTTTTCTTCTACAACAAGAACTTCATCCAACCCTTGAGAAAATTCTTTTAGTCGACTCGGTTCTAGGGGCCAGACCATACCTACTTTGTACAATCCTAATCCAATTTTTGAAGCTTCTAGATCGTTAATTCCAATTTCATCAAGTGCTTGACGAACATCAAGGTATGCTTTTCCTGTTGTTACAATACCTATTTTTTTATTTGTACCTGAACCCATAATTTCTTGATCAATGTTATTTGCTCGGGTAAAGGCTAGAGCTGCATCATGTTTTAATTCATGAAGTCTTGATTCCTGATCCATTGGGGGATCAGGCCATCGTATATTGAGACCGTTTACAGGCATTTTATAATCAATTGGTTCAACAAATTGTAAGCGATGTGGATTTATAGATACTATAGCTGAGCTGTCTAATGTTTCAGCAATACAAACCATGCTACACCACAGACCAGAGTATCGTGATAGAGCCCAGCCAAATAGGCCATAGTCTATGAACTCTTGAACTCCAGCTGGGTTTAAAACAGGGATATGTGCTGCAGCAAAATCATATTCACTTTGGTGAGGAAGAGTTGAAGAAGCACAGATGTGATCATCGCCAGCAAGAGCTAGAACTCCCCCGTATTTTGCGGACCCAGCTGTATTTGCATGTTTGAGTACATCCATTGAACGATCTACACCTGGGCCTTTTCCATACCATATGGAGAAAACACCATCAAAATTAGTATCTCCTGCCAACCCTATTTGCTGAGTCCCCCATACAGCTGTTGCTGCTAAATCTTCATTGACACCTGGGTTGAAATATATGTTGTGTTTATCTAAAAAGTTTTTGGCTTGCCAAAGTGCCTTATCATAACCTCCAAGTGGTGAGCCTCTATATCCAGAGATATAGCAACCAGTATTTAGGCCTACCTTTAGATCTCTTTGATATTGCATCATAGGCAGACGAACTAGGGCTTGTGTCCCAGTCATGTAGACGTGTCCCTGATTTACTGTGTATTTATCGTCTAATGTGATAGATGTGAGCGTCAAACGTTTCCCCTCCAAGTCTTTAGCTCATTTACCCTAATAGGGCTACATAACACAATATACTTGGATTGTTTGAGAGTAAATTATCTCCTTATGGCGTTTTATTATACTTCTCAATTTCCAATATAGAGAAATCCAAAATAACTAGTCTATAAAAATTTTAATATAAACTGTTTAATGATTCTTGATAAATTTCACTTACCTTATGTCTTCTGACTTTAAGTGTAGGAGTCATCAACTCATTTTGGACAGAAAATTCATCAAAGGTTATAATAAAGCCTTTAATTCTCTCAATTCTCGATAGCTGATTATTTGCATCTTCAACAGCATCAGATATAATCTTTAAAAATTCATTGTTTTTATCTAATTCTTTTATTACGACGTTTTTAGATTTTTTCCATTGATTCACAAAATCTTGGTCGGGCACGAGTAATGCTACAAGATGAGGTTTTTTATCACCAACTACCATAGCTTGGGCTATTACAGGTTGTAATGTCAAAACTCCTTCCACTCGTTGTGGTGAGACATTATCACCACCTGATAATACAATAATATCTTTCTTCCTATCTGTAATTTTAATGCGATTCTGGCTATCAAGATGTCCAACATCTCCTGTATGGAGCCAACCTTCGCGTATAGTAAGTGAAGTTGAATCTGCATCATTCCAATACCCTTTCATAACTAAAGGTCCAGATACCAATATTTCACCATCATCAGCAATTTTTATTTTGACGCCATCTAGTGCTGATCCGACTGTATTTAGATCAATACTATTAGGTCTGTTGCAGCTTATAACTGGAGCTGCTTCTGTTTGGCCATATCCTTGTAAAAGTCTTACTCCCAAAGCAGTGAAAAATATACCAACCTCAAAATTTAGTGGAGCTCCACCTGAAATCATAGCTTTAAGACGTCCACCAAATCGTGCCTTTATTTTTTTTCTAACAAGTAAATTTAATAATTGGTTTGTAACCTTATTTGGTAAATTTAAATTATTTGGATTCTCGTAGTTTAGGCTACCTATTTTAACTGCTGAAGAGAAAAGATATTCTTTAATTCCACCTTCTTTCCTAACTGCCTGAAGAATCTTGGCATACATAACTTCATAAAGTCTAGGTACACTAATCATTAGGGTTGGTTTAACCTCAATTAAATTTGTTGCTAGTTTTTCTATTCCTTCAGAAAAATAAATTTCTGCTGAAATTGATACAGGAAAATATAACCCTGCAGTATGTTCATACGCATGACTTAAGGGTAAGAAAGATAAAAAGATTTCATCGTGAACACCAAGCTCTTCCAGTATCGACCTAGCACCTTTGCAATTCGAGATTATTGAGTGATGGCTAAGCATTACTCCCTTCGGCTGACCTCCAGTTCCTGAGGTGTAAATAATACAAGCGACATCATCACGATTATGATTACTTATTAGTTTTTCGATATTTTGGGAGTCTTTCTTTCCAAGATCTAATATTTGATTCCATGAATAAATTGATTTGGTGCTATCATTATTATTTAAATTTTCTATTGAGATTATGAATTCAAGATTCCCACATTTTTCTGATGCGGGAATAAGTTGGCTTGCTAATTGTTGAGTTGAGACAAAAACAGCTTTTGCACCACTATCATTTAGAATATGTTGATGATCTTTTATTTGATTCGTCGTGTAAGCTGGAACTGTGATAGCACCTGTTGACATTATTGCTAAATCTGCGATGACCCATTCTGGTCGGTTTTCTGATACTAGAACAACTCTATCGCCTGCTTGTATGCCAGCTATTTGAAGACCATTTGCTAATTGTTCTACTTGAGCTGCGATGTCTTTCCATGCAAGAGATTGATAGATCCCATCAATTTTTGACCAAAGAAATGGCTTCTCACTATTTTTTTTGGGTGTATCAAAAAACATGTCTGGAAGGCTAGTCCAAGTTTCATAGGTCAATTTTTTTTCCTTTTTATGATTTCTAGCTATGTGGTGAAGTTTATGTGGATATTTTATGCCTGCAAATAAGTTTATACATTATATACATCCTATATAAATATACATCCTATATAGATATATATCCTATAGAGGATAAGATTGCTTTTAATGTTTAAATTTTAACTAGGGGGATGTTTTGGATAACGTTAGATTGCCTGAATGGGATTTAAGTGACTTATATCATGGAGCTGATTCTAAGGAGCTAGCTACTGATATAAAAACGCTTTATTCATTGGCTGATAATTTAAATCAAAAGTATTCAAACAAACTTCCAAATTTAACCCAATCCTCATTTTTAACTTTTATTAATAAGTATGAGTCTATCAGAGAGGGTCTAGATAAAATTGGAAGTTTTGCATATTTATATTATTGCACTGATATGAACGACCCAAATAGAGCTAAATTTTATCAAAATACCCAAGAAATAATTACAAAGATTAGTAAAAATTTGATCTTCGTTAACCTAGAGGTTAGCCGCTTAGACACTGAAAAAGTTCAATTTTTTATGAAAGACAAACAAATCTCTCGCTATAGGCCCTGGATAATGGATTTAAGAGCAGAGAGAGCACATAAACTCTCAGATGACCTAGAGAAGCTTTTTCACGAAAAACACTTAACTACTTCTAGTTGGACTAGATTATTTGATGAAACTATTTCAAGTCTTAGATTCCCAATTGATGAAGAAAGTTTAACAATTACAGAAGTAATCAACCTTATGTCAGATGTGAGCCCTATTAAACGTCAAGCAGCAGGCGAGTCTATGGGCAGAGTTTTAGGGAAAAATATTCAATCTTTTGCCCTTATAACAAATACTCTAGCAAAAGATAAGGAGATTGAAGATCGTTGGAGGTCATTTTCAGATCCAATTTCTTCTCGAAATTTAAGTAATAGAGTTAGTGATAAAGTAGTTGAAACTTTGATTTCTTCTGTTGAAGAGGCCTATAAAAATGTTTCACATAGATACTATAAACTTAAGGCCCAATGGATGGGTGTGAACAAAATATCATATTGGGATAGAAATGCACCTTTACCTGAAGATATTGATCAACCCATTTCTTGGGAAGATGCCAAAGCTATTGTTCTAAATGCGTACTATAACTTTTCACCAGAACTTGCAGATATTGGACAAAGATTTTTTAAAAATAACTGGATAGATGCCAGTCCTAAACCAGGTAAGACTAGTGGAGCCTTTGCTCATCCTACTGTTCCTAGTGTTCATCCATATCTTCTTCTAAATTATCAAGGAAAATCTAGAGATGTTATGACTCTAGCTCATGAGCTTGGTCATGGAATACACCAATGTTTGGCAGCAAATTGCGGTCATCTTATGTCTGATACACCTCTTACATTGGCAGAAACTGCTTCTGTTTTTGGAGAGCAGTTAACTTTTCAAGCATTATTAAAACGTGTTGATAATCCTAAACAAAGGAAGGTTATGTTAGCTTCTAAAGTTGAAGATATGTTGAACACTGTAGTGCGTCAGGTTGCTTTCTGCAAATTTGAGAAGGGAATTCATTCTGAAAGAAAACAAGGCGAGGTAAGTGTTGATAGCATTTGTGAAATCTGGTTGGAATGTCAAAAAAAGAGTTTAGGTCCAGCACTTGATTTATCTGGTGATTATAGGTTTTTTTGGGCCTATATACCACATTTTATCCATTCCCCATTTTATGTTTATGCATACGCATTTGGTGATTGTCTTGTTAACGCCTTATATAGTGTATACAAAGAAAAACCCGATGGTTTTGAAAAACTATACATTAATTTACTTAAGGCAGGAGGTACACTGCCTCATAAATCATTGCTTGCACCATTCGGGTTAAATGCAGAGAAGAAAGAATTATGGGATAAGGGGTTAAGAGTAATTCAAGGCTATATAGATGAATTAGAGAATTTGTAAAAGAATACAAAATTTTTTGATAATTAGTATTGGCAAATGGCTATTGCCACGTCATTGTTCCACTTATTTTTGTAATTTTAATTATTAGTTGTTTTTCTCATATGAAAATTGGAATTCCTAAAGAATTAACGTCAGGCGAGAAAAGAATTGCAACTCCCCCTGATGCTATAAAAAAACTCGTTAATATGGGTGCTGAGGTATTTGTTCAGGCAGGAGCAGGAGAGGGTGCTTCCATATCGGACACGGAATTAGTTGAAAGTGGTGCAAAGATATTGGAAGATGCTTCTGCGATATATAAGACTGCAGATATAATCCTAAAGGTTCAAAGACCTACAGTAAACAAAGCAGATGGCATAGATGAAATGTCAATGTTGCGCGAGGATACCATTTTAATAGGTATGTTATCTCCTCATTTTAACAAGCCGCAAGTTGAAGAATATGCGAGAAAAGGTGTTGTTGCTATATCCATGGAGTTTATTCCACGTATTAGTAGAGCACAGAGTATGGATGCACTTTCTTCTCAGAGCAATATAGCCGGTTATAAGGCTGTTATAGAAGCAGCTAGTATTTTTGGCCGTATTTTCCCTATGATGATGACTGCTGCAGGAACAGTCACACCTGCTAAAGTACTAGTTCTGGGTGCCGGTGTTGCGGGTCTTCAGTCAATTGCTACTGCAAAGCGCCTTGGAGCATCAGTATCCGCATTTGATGTAAGACCAGCTGTGAAAGAGCAAGTAGAAAGCCTTGGAGCAAAATTTGTTCAAGTTGAGAATATTGGGGGTGATAATGCAGAAACATCAGGAGGGTATGCCCGTGAGATGAGCGATGAATATAAGGAACGTCAGAGAGAGGTTCTTTATAATTGTATAAAAACCCAAGACATTTGTATAACCACTGCCCAAATTCCTGGTCAAAAAGCTCCTATTTTAATTGATAGGGAAATGGTACATGAAATGAAAAGTGGCTCAGTAATTATTGACCTTGCTATGGAAACAGGTGGGAATTGTGAACTCTCTGAATCAGATAAAGTAATAGATATAAACGGAGTTAAGGTTGTTGGTTATCAAAATTGGCCAGCTTTAGTACCAAAGGATACAAGTTCTCTATATGGACGAAATTTAGTCAATTTAATGAGCTTGATAGTGGATTCAGAGTCTGGATCTTTATCAATAGACTGGGATGACGAAATAATTAAAGGTGCACTTCTTACCCGTAACGGTTCTGTGGTAAATCAGCTTCTTAGAGAAATGGAGTCTTGAATGGAGTATATTTTTGAAATACACCCCTTGATAATTGCAATAACAGTTTTTGTTCTTGCAGTATTTGTTGGCTATTATGTGGTCTGGAGTGTTACGCCAGCTTTGCATACTCCTCTAATGTCTGTAACTAACGCAATATCAAGTGTTATTATCGTGGGTGCATTACTTGCTGCGGCACCACTAGATAGTAGTATAGGTAAGATATTTGGTGGCATAGCTGTAGGATTGGCAGCGGTAAATATCTTTGGTGGATTTACTGTTACCCAACGCATGTTGTCTATGTTTAAGAAAAAACAATAGTAGGGTAAAACACTATGACGCCCAACTTAGCTGCTATACTATATTTAATTGCTGGTGTTTGTTTTATAATGGCTCTCAGAGGGCTTTCTTCTCCAGGAACGGCACGTCGCGGAAATCTTTATGGGATTTTCGGTATGATTATTGCAGTTGGTACAACGCTGGCACAACCTGGTATTGAAGACTATCTATGGATAGTTATTGGAATCGGTATTGGTGGTTTAATAGGTACTATTATTGCCTTGAAAATTCCTATGACTGCCATGCCACAATTAATGGCTGGTTTTCATAGTCTTGTTGGTCTTGCCGCTGTTTTAGTTGCTGGTGCAGCTTTGTATATACCCGAGGTATTCCATATAGGAACTCTAGGTGATATCAAATTGATAAGTAGAATAGAAATGAGCGTTGGTGTTATCATTGGTGCACTAACTTTCACTGGCTCAGTTGTGGCATTTGCAAAGCTCCAAGAATTAGTTTCAGGAGCCCCTTTGGTTTTTCGCGGGCAACACTTACTTAATTTATTAATTGCTCTCTTAATAATTGGTTTAGCAGTGTTATTTTGTATAGATCAATCTCCAACCATATTTTGGATTATGACTGCAGTTGCACTTCTATTTGGAGTTCTAATGATTGTTCCAATTGGTGGGGCAGATATGCCAGTTGTTATTTCAATGTTGAACTCATACTCAGGCTGGGCAGCCGCGGGTATAGGTTTTACATTGGAGAATACTGTCTTGATCATTGTAGGAGCACTTGTAGGGTCATCTGGAGCCATACTTAGCTACATTATGTGTAAGGCAATGAATCGTTCATTTACTAGTGTTATTTTGGGTGGATTTGGGGGAGGCGGTGAAACTTCAGAACTTTCAGGGGAAAAAAATGTAAGCCCCGGAAGTGCCGATGATGCATCTTTCATTATGAAGAACGCTTCATCAGTTGTCATTGTACCTGGCTATGGTTTGGCTGTTGCACAAGCACAGCATGCAGTTAGGGAAATGGCAGACTTACTTAAGAAACACGATGTTAATGTTCGTTATGCTATCCACCCTGTTGCTGGACGAATGCCTGGACACATGAATGTGCTCCTTGCAGAAGCAAATGTGCCATATGACGATGTTTTTGAATTAGACGATATTAATAGTGACCTGCCAAATATAGACGTTGCGTTTGTGATTGGTGCAAATGACGTAACAAACCCTCTTGCAAAAACAGACCCTCAAAGCCCTATTGCAGGAATGCCTATCCTTGATGTAGAGAGGTGTAAGACTGTTTTATTTGTTAAACGCTCATTATCACCAGGATATGCAGGTATTGATAATCCAGTTTTCTATAATCAAAACACAATGATGCTCTTTGGTGATGCCAAAAAGATGACTGAAGAAATTGTGAAGTCCCTATAGTTTAAACCCCGTTAGTCTTCTCTAAGTGATTTCTTCCTAGCAAGTTTCCTAGAGCGTCTTATCGCCTCTGCTTTCTGTCTTGCCCTACGTTCTGAGGTTTTTTCATAATGGCGTCGCATCTTCATTTCACGGAACAGACCTTCGCGCTGCATCTTCTTCTTTAGCGCTTTTAGTGCCTGATCGACGTTATTGTCTCGGACCAGAACTTGTACCAAGCTGATAACCTTTCTGTTGTTGGGGGCCCTAAATTAGACCTGAATTGAGCAGGCTACTTAGCACACACAGAGCAATGCCTCAAGAAAACAATTTTTGTTTATCAGAATATCTTTACGTTTCTCTAATCAGCCGCCATATTACTGATCATGTCGATATTAAAAATTGCCCGAATGGGTCACCCTATCTTATCTGTTGAAGCAGAGCCTGTCTCAGACCCCGAAGCACCTGAAATTCATTCTTTAGTTTCAGATATGAAGGAGACAATGCTTGATGCTGGTGGTGCTGGGCTCGCAGCACCTCAAGTGCATGTCCCTCTTCGCATTGTTGTATTCCAAGACCCCCTAATCACTAGTAATTCTAATGGAGAAGAAGTAGATTCAATTTTGACTTTAATTAACCCAAAAATAGAAATTTTAGACTCAGAATACAATTTTGGTATGGAGGCATGTCTATCAGTGCCTGGATTAGTAGGTGAAGTACCAAGAGCAAAAAAGATTTTATACTCAGGGGTTGACCTTAAAGGTAAACTTATTGAACGCGAAGCCGAAGATTTTCATGCAAGAGTAGTTCAACATGAATGTGATCATCTGGATGGAATTCTTTACCCCATGAGGATGATTGATTTATCAACTCTTTCTTTTTCATCTGAGATAGGTCATTTTTCCCAAAATAAAAATTAAACTATTCTTTTTTTGGAAGGGTATTAGAAGTGCTCCATTCAAATATAAATAACAATATAGAAAAAGATGAATTGATTGAAGCTATATTGAAGCATGTTCCATTTGAAGGTTGGACTCAAAAAGCAATTTTAGCAGGGGCTGAAGACATCAAGCTTGATAAAAACAAAGCTATTTGTATTTTTCCTGGTCAGGCAATTGATCTATTAGAGTATCATTCCAATCTTGCCGATCGTCGAATGGTTGAAGCTATTAAAGAATTAGATTTGGATAAGATGAAAATTAGGGAAAAGGTTAAAGCTTCAATACAAATAAGACTTGGAGCAGCAAAATTTCACAAAGAAGCACTCAGAGCCGGAATTCCTACCTTGGCTGCTCCCAGTAATGCTCTTACTGCCTTACGTTTACTCTACGATACCGTTGATAATATTTGGTTTGCAATTGGAGATTCATCCGTAGACTTCAATTTTTATACAAAACGTACACTTCTTGGGAATGTCTACTTAATTACGTTTCTTTTTTGGCTTAGCGATAAATCTGATTCAGATTCAAATACATGGAATTTTTTAGATAGAAGGATAGAAGAAATAATGAGGGTTCAGATTTTAAAAACTAACTTGTCTTCTAAAAATAATCCAATGAATGAGATGTTAGGAACTATAAAGAGATTAATGAAATACAATCATTGGGATTTTAGTGAAATATCTAAAAATCGCTAGGTATATATATATCCTGAGTTGGAGGATATAACCATGTTACATGCCCCATTTTTCTTCCCTTACGAGTCTCTTCTTTTCCATAAAAATGTATGAAAGGAGAACGGCTTTCTTCTAATTCATGCCAATGGTCAATATCGTAGCCAATTAGATTTTTCATTGTAGCATTAGTAATTTGCTTAGGGTCACGAAGAGGAAGATTAACTATTGCCCTGATATGTTGAGAAAATTGGGAGGTTTCACAAGCTTCGATAGTCCAATGTCCAGAATTGTGAACACGTGGTGCAATTTCATTAAGTATAATTTGATTATTCTTTGTAACAAAAAGTTCAACACACAGAACTCCAACATGATTTAGAGATTCAGCTGTAGTTATAGCTATTTTTTCAGCCTCAAACTTAAGTTTATTAGAAATTGGTGCAGGAGATACAGAAAAATCTAATATTCCATCTTTATGTTCATTCCAGATAGGTGAGAAGCACTTATAATTCTTGTCGATACTTCTGGCTATGATTACTGAAATTTCTCGTTCAAAGTTAATTTTTTTTTCTAGAATGGCTGGCACCTTACCAATTCGTTGCCAAGCAATATCAAGTTCTTCATTTTTTCTAGATGTAATCAGAAATTGACCTTTACCATCATAGCCTGATTCTTCACTCTTAAGGATTGATGGAATACCAAGTTTCTCAATTGCTTTATTAAGATAACTGCGCTCTGGAACAGGTTGCCAAGGAGCCACAGGTATATTGTTTTGAGTTGCAAAAGATTTTTCTTTTGTACGATTTTGTGTAACTGAGAGAGATTTTAGCCCGGGCCTTAATGGTTTATATTTTTCAATTAATTCAACTGTATTTGTTGGAACATTCTCAAATTCATATGTACACACATCAATATCATGGGAAAATTGTTTTAGTAAATCTTTATCGTTATATTCTGCAATAGTATGTTTAAAACACACATCTGATGCTGGTGGGTTTAATTCTGGACAGAAAAGATGACATTTATAACCAAGTGGTGCTGCAGCTAAGGCAAGCATACGACCCAGTTGTCCACCTCCAAGTATTCCAATAGTACTACCAGGTGGAATCATAACTCAGCGTCTTACGTAAATACTTATTCATTTTCAATTTGTGTTAATTGGTTCTAAAGCGACGTCATCAGTTTGTTTTTTTCGCCATTTTTCAAGACTTTTCCTCACCTCTTCATTTTGTAAACTTAGAATGCTGGCCGTCATAAGAGCAGCATTAATTGCTCCTGCCTTACCTATTGCTAGTGTCCCTACTGGTATTCCTGCAGGCATTTGAACGATAGATAGAAGGCTGTCCATTCCATTTAAGGCTTTGCTTTCAATGGGGACTCCAAGAACTGGTAAGGAAGTTTTTGAAGCTATCATTCCTGGAAGGTGTGCTGCACCTCCTGCTCCAGCAATGATAACTTTTAAACCTCTTTTTTTTGCATCGGCAGCATAATCAAATAATCTGTCTGGCGTTCGATGGGCTGAAACAATTTGCACTTCATTTTTTATAGAGAGAGAATCAAGTGTTTTTACGGTGTGTTGCATAGTATCCCAATCCGATTGGCTTCCCATAATAACACCAACTGTTTGAGAAATTTTTATCAACTTTTTTACCTCTACTAGATATAATTCTTATGCATATAGTTTTATGTTTTTGTCAGTTTGTTTCAAAAATAAAAGTTGTTATGCTCATCAGTAATTATACAAGGTGATTATAAATTTTTTTAAGAAAGTATGTTATTTGAGCTGAGCTCTAGTCTGCTAATTGTATCTCTAATTACTAGTTTTCTTTTTTTTAAACGTTGGATTTGGTCATTATCGATATTGGGTTGAGATGTCAGTCTAGTAATTACGTAGTCGAGGTCACGGTGTTCAACCTTCAGACCTTCAAGCCTATACCCTATGTTAATTTGTTCCATGTCACCTTCAATCCTGTGAATAGTAAGAAGTTTATAAAATTCATATAATAGAAATATAATAGCAGATTGATCCAAATAATTTTTAGAAAATTTTTATTTCTAATTAAATTTTTGATTCCTGTGTAATTTAGGTGAAAGCTGTTAGCTCTATTTCCCTTGATTACCAACAACTTTAGAGTGTTAAGCGAATATATATATAAATCTAGAGATCACTCAGATATTTTCTATTTGGATTTAAGAGAGTATATAAAAAGAGACTTAATAGCATATGTTGACTTACAGTTGATTGCCGATTCGCTTGTCCACGATATAAATTATAGGACTAAGGTTTTATATATTGTCAATTTATTTTTGAAGCCTACTAATTGTTTCCGTTGTACTATACCCTGATTCTAAATTAGCTAACAAAACTTTTCCTCCGTTCTCACGGACTATATCTGCTCCTACAACTTGCTCTTCTGTATAGTCAGACCCCTTAATTAGTACATCCGGAAGTATAGATTCAATCAATGTAACAGGTGTTTCTTCTTCAAAAATAACTACAAGATCAACAGTTTCTAATGAGGCTAGAACTTGAGCACGGGCATTTTCTCCTTGAATTGGCCTGCTAGATCCTTTTAACCTTTTTACTGATATGTCACTATTAAGTCCCACTATCAATCGATCACAATTTGCACGAGCTTGTCGCAAGAGGGATATATGACCAGGATGCAAAAGGTCAAAGCATCCATTGGTGAACCCAATTTTTTCACCATCATTTCTCCAAGAAGCTATGCTGTGAATAGCAGTTGATAGTGGAATAATTTTAGCCTCTGCATCTGATAAATCATTAGCCCTTAAAGCATGGACTATTTCTGAAATTTCAGCAACGGCAGTGCCTGCTTTTTCTACTACTACTCCGGCTGCAGTATTAGCCAACCGAGCTGAATCATATAAAGATATATTTGCCCCTAGTGATGTAGCCAAAGCAGCAACCACAGTATCTCCTGCACCTGATACATCATAAACTTCTCTGGCTTGAGCTTTTAAATGCGCTGCTTTTCCATTACTACTTACTAGACTTATGCCTTCCGAACTCTTGGTTACGAGAACGTGATCAATATTATATTTTTTTATAAGTGTATCTGCTGCTCTAATTATTTCTTCTGATGTTTGAACACTTAAACCTGTCGCGTTCGCTAATTCATTTCTGTTAGGTGTAATTATATTGCTATATTTATACTTAGAGAAATCAGAACCTTTTGGATCTATAACGATCTCCTTATTTTCATTTCTAGCTATTGCTATAAGAGTTTCACATATTTTTTCACCAATAACTCCTTTAGCATAATCACTTAGAATTAGGACATCAGATTCATTAATGATGTCTTTTGCCATTCTAATCAAATTATCAGCAACTTTTTCAGAGATAGGGTCATTAGTCTCATAGTCTGCACGAAGTAATTGTTGGCTTTCAGCTACAAATCGTGTCTTTTGAGTGGAAGCTCTACCAGATTCAACCAATAAACAAGGCTCTATATCTGGTTCAGAACCAACCATAGATGTCAATTCTCTTCCAACTGAGTCATCTCCAACAACTGAAATAAGTGTGGCCTTTGCACCTAGTGATACAATATTCCTTACAACATTACCTGCTCCGCCAAGCATTTTTTTTTCATTGATAATCCTAAGCACTGGAACCGGAGCTTCAGGAGAAGTACGCTCAACTGACCCATAAATGAATCTATCCAACATAATATCACCGATGCATAAAACTCTTGCATTAGAGAGAGTTTCTACACGAGTTGATAGGTTTGAGAGTTTCATAAATACACCAAGTTTGAAATTTAGGCGAACCTATATATTAAATTTATTTAATGCAGATAAGTGGCTTCTAAATATTAATCTTCCTGCTTTTGCTGATTTCCAAACACCTTTTCTGCAAGATTCTCTAAGGTTATTTTATTCTGAGGTTGTTCACTTGCTATATCACTATTTGTTTCTTTAACAGCTTTACTATCTATTTCACTATTGTTTGTTTTTTCAATTATAGTTTCTGAGGTTTGTTTAACATCTTGAGAATTTATTGTAATATTTTTTTTCTTGGAATCAGCTCTAGCCTTACGTCGTCTTGCAAAATTAACAGCATTAACTAATTCAGCTTCACCACAGATTCCGGCTAGGACAGGGTCATGTGGCGAAATATTTTGCGTATTCCAATGTGTGCGATCCCGAACTGTTGAAATAGTTGTTTTGGTTGTGCCTAGTAATTTGCCTATTTGAGAGTCACTCAGCTCAGGATAATTTTTTAAAAGCCATGCAATTCCATTAGGCCTTTCTTGTCGTTTGCTGACGGGGGTATATCTCGCTTTCTTTGACCTTTTAGGTAATTCTACAGGGGGAGCTATTCCTTTCAATTTTGCACTAGCATCATTTTCGCAACGAGTTATTTCTTCACGGCTTATTTGCCCAGATATAACAGGATCCATTCCTCGAATTCCAACAGCTACCTCGCCATCTGCTACGCCCTGTATTTCAAGAGCATGTAAACTACAAAAATCAGCAATTTGATCAAATGTGAGTGTTGTGTTTTCTATTAACCACACAGCCGTGGCTTTTGGCATTAAGGGCGGCATTTTTTAGTCTCCGAGTTATGCTAGAGTTCACTTTTTAACAAACTTTATTCAACGTGTTATATAATACTTGTTTTATAACCCCTAAAGATACTTTCAAGCTAGCGCCAAATTAAGCTTCAGTATTTATTAACTAAATAACAAGCACAATCTTTCCTATATGTTTGTTTTTTTCCATATATTTATGTGCTAATGCCGCGTCTTGTATATTAAATTCTTTATCAATTATCGGAGATATCTTTCCATTATCAAGTAGTGGCCATACTTTTTCTTCCAAAGCCATAGCAATTCTTGCCTTGGCTCCTAGGCTCTGGGGGCGAAGTGTCGAACCAGTTAATGATAAGCGATTTAACATTATAGGTAGCATGTTTATACTGACTTTTGGTGTTTCTTGGAAAGCAATCTGGACTAATCTACCTTCTTGACTCAGAATCTTAAGGTTTTTTTGAACGTAACTCCCGCCTACCATATCTAATATAACATTTACACCAGTGTCATTTGTTGCCATCATAATTTCTTCATCAAAATTTGATGTATTATAGTTAATCGCGATTTCTGCTCCTATTTTTTTGCAAGCCACGCATTTTTCGTCGCTCCCTGTAGTCGTAAAAACGCGGGCTCCAAAGTGACGAGAAAGCTGAATAGCTGTAGTTCCTATCCCGCTGGAGCCACCGTGGATTAATATTTTCTCTCCAGAAGTTAAATCACCACGTTCAAATACGTTAGTCCAAACAGTAAAAAAAGTTTCTGGAATACATGCTGCTTCTCTTAGGGATATTCCTTTGGGTATTCTTAAGGTTTGTGTGATGGGCGCAATACAATATTCTGCATATCCACCTCCATTAGTTAGTGCACAAACTGCTTCCCCAATATCGAATTTACAAGTACTACCAGAACTTACAATATGTCCACTCACTTCTAGACCAGGTAAATCTGAAGCACCAGGAGGAGCAGGGTAAGCACCTGCACGTTGGAGCAAATCAGGACGATTAATTCCTGCGGCTGAAACTTTTATTAATACTTCATTTGTATCTGGTTCTGGTATGGAGCGTTGAGATAATTTTAATACGTCTGGTTTCCCAGACTCTGTTATTTCAATGACGTTCATCATTTTTTTATTGCTATGCATATAATAGTTTCCTTCTTTTCTAGATCCCATTACATTTTTATCTTAATTATTTAGCTTGGAGCACAAATGGATTATGAGAGCGGTCAATATAAAGCTTACGAAGGTTTGAAACCTCTTGAGCTTGAAAGAATGTCAGTTACTTCTCTAAATGAGTATCTCAATGAGCTAGAGAAAGAGTGTTTACGTGTAAAGAATGAAATCAATAAAAAAACTCAATATATATCAAATGCTGATTCGTTTTTTGATAAATAATACGAATCTATGAACAAACTCTCCTATTATAAAACTATTTGGTAGATATCTGGTAAAAAATTGGTCAATATTGGATAAAATTTACTTATTCTTTACTTTTTGAGATAAAAATACAAAAAAAATGAGTAAAAATTGTCAGTTATTGTAATGTGAGCTTGACTTGATAGAGTAAATCTAATCAACTTCCCACAAGCTCACTGGGATTCCAAGGAGGCACTTGATGCTTAACAAAAAGCTAATAATGCGTGCAGCAATATTTGCGTTACCAATTGCGCTAATAGCTGGTTGTACAACACCGCAGACAATAGATGAAAGCACTAGCACAGACGGGGCTGCAGCAGCAGCAGCAGCAGCTGAAGCAAAGAGAATAGCTGAAGACGCTATAATTGCCCAGCGTGATATACGCATGGCAATTGGTGAAGCCAAACGTGCTGCTGAACGTGCCGCAGAAGCTGCAGAAAGGGCTGCCAGAGCTGCAGAAAGTGCTGCCGAAGAGGCGAAGGCAGCAGCTGATAAGGCTGACCGGATCTTTCAGCGTCAAATGAGGAAATAATCAGCAAAAAATGTTTTATTAATGACTTTTCAGAGCACCAATAATTTGGTGTTCTGAATATTTTTGCAATAGTAGTTTCTAATCCGTAATTCTAGTTGGAATGCCAGTTCTTTTGGCAAGAGTTTCTCTTACTTTTCCCCAGTTAATATGGCCAGAAAGTTTGCCAGCATTTTCTTTTATACGAAAGAATATGTCTGCAAGAGGAGCTTTTAAAGGTATAATTTTACCTTCTGCCTCTAAGATATCAGCTTGTTCAGGATCAGGGTGTGCTTCCATATAAATCTGTTTTCCAAGGATCGCAACTTTAATAGGTTGATTTATTATTGTTACTTGGGTGTCTATTGGGATTAATGCATAGAGTTTCTTAATATCTTCTGGATACATCCGTATACATCCATGACTAACCCTACGTCCCACTCCCCAAGGTCTATTAGTCCCATGGATAAGGTATCCGGGTAAATCAAAATATAATGCATGAGAGCCTAGGGGGTTATTTGGCCCAGGAAGAATTGCTATAGGTAAATCAGGGTTTTCTTCCCTGATAGATTTAGGGGGGAACCAAATAGGATTTTCTTTTTTTCGGATAATTTTGGTATTACCAAGAGGAGTATTCCAACCATCACGTCCAACTCCTATTGGAAATGTTATTGTGTTTTGACTTCCAGGTTTATGAAGATATAGCCTTTGTTCAGCTAAGTTAATAATTAATCCTAATCGAGGGTTTTGCGGGATTATATGTGCTGTAGGCAATAAAATTTTAGTTCCTTCACCTGGAACCCATGGATCAACACCTTGATTTGCAGCAATTATATCAATAAAGCCTAATCCATGACTTCGAGCTAAATCGAGGAGGGTATCCTCATGCTTGGCCATAAGAGTTTTTAATTCACCGACTATGTCGTGTCCTTCGGGTAAGTAAATTTGTTCTGAATTTTGATAGGAGAATAGTTCTGATTTTACCTTGGCTGGTAACATCATTCCACTTAAAGCGAATATAAAAAACATTGCTACTAATATTTTTTCGCTTTTATTATGCTTCAATCCCTTTCTCCTGTGATATATTTTCTTTGCTTACTATCATTTATTTAAGGGCATAATATTCATCTTTAAAATTTCTTTATGTGCTGTAAAACCTAATTATTATCATGCGTTATAGGTGTATCTGAAAAACTTCCCCATTCTGCCCATGACCCATCGTAAACGGATGTTTCCGTATGCCCAATTGTAAAAAATGCTAATGCTAACAGAGCGGCTGAAATACCTGATCCACATGTGGTAATAATCGGCTTAGTAAAATCTATGCCGGCATTTTTTGCCAAAGTTTTTATCTCCTCTGGAGTGAGTAAATTCATAGAAGTTTTGTCTAGTAGAAGAGAATAAGGGAGATTTATACTCCTAGGTATATGGCCCGAGCGAAGGCCTGGGCGAGGTTCGGGGTCTAATCCATCAAATCTCCCTTTAGATCGGGCATCAATTAATTGCTCTGTTTGAGTTTTTAAATTCAGATTAATATCTGAAAAATTTTTAATCAAATCTGGATTAAAAACGGCTTTAAAGTTGCCTGCCGGAAAATTCTTTTTCACATTATCTGTGTTGTTTTTAGAAGCTATCCAGGCAGGCATGCCGCCTTGAAGTACTGCTACATCATCATGCCCAAAAATTCTTAACATCCACCATGCCCTTGGTGAACTAAATACTCCCTTTGTATCATAAACTACTATGGAGTCATCACAAGAAATCCCTAGAGAACGCATCTTTGTAGAAAAAAATTTAGCATTAGGAATCATATGAGGTAAATTTGTTTTAGTCTCAGATATTTTCTCTATGTCAAAAAATTGAGAACCAGGTATATGATTATCTATATATTCAGCATATGGGTTTCTCATGTCTGTCGGTAAATACCATGAGGCATCAAGTATTTTTAATTTTGGGTTTTCTATATTATTTGAAAGCCAAGCTGTGTCTATTAAAGGGCCAGGGAGATTAGGGGTATTTATAGAATTTTTGTTCATTATAATAATTTATCACTTAAACTTAATTTCTTAAGATATTTATTTTAGATTAGGTTTTTTCAGCAAAACAAAACTATTAATTTTAGAAATATTCGTTTTATTTTAACCATTTAGGGATAGGGAGACCCTTTTGTTCAAGGAATATAGGGTTAAATAGTTTACTCTGATAACGGTTACCATAGTCACACAAAATGGTGACTATGGTATGACCCGGGCCTATTTGTTTAGCAAGTTTTATTGCCCCTGCAATATTTATCCCGCTTGATCCACCTAAAATTAGACCCTCTTCAAGTGCCATGTCAAACACAATAGGTAGGGCTTCTTCATCTGGTATTTGAAATGCAATATCTACGGGTGCACCTTCAAGATTAGCGGTTATTCGACTTTGACCTATACCTTCAGTTATAGAACTTCCGTCAGCCTTAAGCTCACCGTTTTCAAAAAAATTATAAAGTGCTGCACCCATAGGGTCTGCAAGACCAATTTTAATACCTTTATTTCTAGATTTAAGATACATACCTATACCTGCGAGAGTTCCACCTGTTCCCACAGAACACACAAAGCCATCTATTTTACCGCCAGTTTGTCTCCATATTTCAGGACCAGTTGTTTCAATATGACCATTACGATTAGCAATGTTATCAAATTGGTTTGCCCATATAACACCTTTATCTTCTGTTTGTGCAAGCTCTTCGGCTAAGCGGCCTGAGTATTTAACATAGTTATTTGGGTCTCTATAGGGAGCAGCTGGGACTTCTATAAGTTTTGCACCGCATAGTTTAAGCATGTCTTTCTTCTCTTGGCTTTGTGTCTCAGGAATGACGATTACAGATTTATAGCCAAGCGAGTTTCCTACCAGGGCAAGACCGATACCAGTATTACCGGCAGTACCCTCAACAATTGTCCCTCCTTTTTTTATAAGGCCTTTCTTCATTGCATCCGAGATAATAAATAGAGCAGCACGATCTTTTACTGAACCACCAGGATTAAGAAATTCACACTTACCTAATATCTCACATCCTGTAGCCTTAGAGGCTGCATTAAGTCGCACAAGTGGTGTATTGCCAATTAATTCTACGAAATTTGTTTTTGAAACCATAACCTTAAAAATCCCTTTAATTTAGACTTTTTAATATCTACTTATGCTCTATAACTTTTTTTATACTAACACAGCCATTTTCTTTCAGTTATTTAATCAAGTAAAGTTATGTATTTATAATTAATAGGAGAAATAAATTATTTATATAAAGAAGAATATTCGTCAATTATTGATAGTTAAATTTTCTAAAAAGAATAATATTAACATTCTATGTGCTAGAATAGGATTTTAAATATGAATTTTAAGTTTGAGCTGTTTTGTAGATTGTCAATAATACGTAATTACTAACGAGGCAAATATGGGCAACTTTGCAAATAAAAACCTTACTGATTGGCATCAGTTAGTAGAATCAGAACTGAAGGGCGGCAGTTCTGAGGATCTAATTTGGGATACTCCAGAAGAAATTTCAATTAAACCACTTTACACTGCTGCTGATCTTGAGGGTCTGGAAATGTCAGGCCAAATGCCAGGTTTTGCACCATTCAGTAGAGGTGTGAGAGCAACTATGTATGCAAATCGACCTTGGACAATTCGTCAATATGCTGGTTTTGCTACAGCACAAGAATCAAATGCTTTTTATAAGCGTAATCTTGCCGGTGGGCAAAAAGGTCTTTCAGTTGCCTTTGATTTGGCTACACATCGCGGATATGACAGTGACCACCCTCGAGTGCATGGAGATGTTGGTAAAGCGGGGGTTGCAATTGATACTGTAGAAGATATGAAAATTCTCTTTGATGGCATCCCTTTAAATAATGTAAGTGTTTCTATGACAATGAACGGAGCTGTATTACCAGTTCTTGCGGCTTTTATAGTGGCTGCTGAGGAGCAGGGTTGTTCAAAAGAACTTCTATCTGGAACAATCCAAAATGATATTCTTAAAGAGTTTATGGTAAGGAATACATATATATATCCCCCTGCACCATCAATGCGTATTGTCGCAGATATAATTTCTTATACTGCAGTTGAAATGCCTAAATTTAATTCAATTTCTATTTCTGGTTACCATATGCAGGAAGCTGGAGCTAACCTTGTCCAAGAACTTGCGTTTACCCTAGCAAACGGCAAAGAATATGTCAGTACAGCAGTAAATAATGGCCTTGATGTGGACAAGTTTGCTCCGAGGCTTTCTTTTTTCTTCTGTGTGGGTATGAATTTTTTTATGGAAGTAGCTAAACTTAGAGCTGCTAGGAGTTTATGGGCTCGGTTAATGAGTGATTTTCATCCAAAAGATCCTCGATCTTTAATGCTACGTACTCATGTCCAAACTTCTGGAGTATCTCTTACAGAACAAGATCCATATAACAATGTTATTCGAACAGCTTATGAGGCCATGGCTGCCGTACTAGGCGGAACTCAGTCACTTCATACCAATGCTTTAGATGAAGCTGTGGCACTGCCCAGTGATTTTTCTGCAAGAATAGCAAGAAATACGCAGCTTATATTATCTGAAGAGACAGGAATAACTAAAGTTGTTGATCCTCTTGGCGGCTCTTATTACATTGAATCTCTTACTGCATCAATGGAGCAAGAAGCGTTAAAACTTATTAAAAAAATTGATGAAATGGGTGGAATGACTGAGGCAGTCGCTAATGGGATGCCTAAGCTAATGATTGAAGAAACAGCAGCCCGAAGACAAGCACGAATAGATAGGGGGGAAGAGGTCATAGTAGGGGTAAATCGCTATAAAAATAATGATGATGATATGCCCGAACTATTATCAATAGATAATACAGCTGTCAGAGAGGCACAGATTCAGCGTACAGAAACAATAAGAAAAAATCGGAATAAAAAGGAATGGATGTCTGCAGTTGATGCACTTACTAGGGGAGCTGAGAACAAAGAGAACCTGCTGGCTCTGTCTATTGAAGCAATGCGTCAGCGAGCAACTGTCGGTGAAGTGTCTGAGGCATTGGAAAAAGTATTCACTCGATATTCAGCAACTACTCGTTCGGTCTCAGGTATATATGGTTCGGCGTATAAAAAAGATGCTGAATTTAATGACATACAAAACAAAATTAAATCTTTTTTGAATGAAGAAGGCAGACGTCCTAGAATGTTGGTAGTTAAATTAGGCCAAGATGGACATGACCGTGGGGCAAAAATTATTGCAACAGCTTTTGCGGACATAGGTTTTGATGTTGATATTGGTCCTTTGTTTCAGACTCCTGAAGAGGCAGCACGCGAAGCCATTGAAAATGATGTTCATGTAATTGGAGTTTCAAGTTTGGCTGCAGGTCACAATACTCTCGTACCTGAACTAATAAATATGTTACAAGAATTTAATGCTAATGAAATATTGGTTGTTTGCGGAGGCGTAATTCCTCCCAATGATTATGAATTTCTCAAAAATGCTGGTGTTGCTGCAGTTTTTGGGCCAGGAACAAATATACCTTCAGCAGCAACAAAGGTTATTGAATTGATTCGTCAAAGGTCAAAAGCAGCATAGTTAGGTCAAAGTTATGGAGACTCAATATAGTAATGAGGATGATATTTATTCCTTGGATATAGAATCACTTCTCAGTGGAAACAGGAGATCTTTGGCAAGGTCTATAACTTTAATTGAGTCTTCGCGTTTTGATCATCGGGATCTAGCTGAAAATTTACTGTCTCGCATAATGCCCCGAACCGGTGGGGCTATTCGTATTGGAATATCTGGCCCGCCGGGTGTTGGAAAATCTACATTTATTGAGTCATTTGGTCTTTATTTAAGTAACAAAAATCTAAAAATTGCTGTCTTGACTATAGACCCTTCCAGCAAAAGGTCTGGTGGTTCAATTCTTGGTGATAAGACTAGGATGCCTAAATTAGCACAATTAGAAAATGCTTTTATTAGATCCTCACCAGCAGGACTAACATTAGGAGGTGTCGCTAGGCGTACAAGAGAAACTATACTTTTATGTGAATCGGCGGGATATGATGTCGTGATTGTTGAGACTGTTGGTGTGGGGCAATCCGAATATGCTGTTGCGGATATGGTTGATATGTTTGTTTTGCTTGTCCAACCTGGTGGTGGAGATGATTTGCAAGGAATTAAAAGGGGCGTAATGGAGCTTGCTGACCTTATTATTGTCACTAAGTCAGATGGTGATCTGAAACATTCTGCACAACGTACAGCGCAAGATTTTAGATCGGCACTATCCTTTCTAAGAAATGAATCTGACGATTGGGTCCCCAAAGTTATTCCTTGTTCCGCTCTAAATAGTGAGGGGATAGAAGAAGCTTGGAAAATAATGCAATTATTTCATTCTAAATTGAATACGAGTGGAGGTCTTGCCAGAAAGCGTGGTTCACAAGCTTCCTCTTGGATGTGGGCGGAAGTACAGGAAACTTTAGTTGGGCGTTTAAGAGAGTCGCAATCAGCTAAAAAACTAGCTCAGAAACTTGAGTCAGACGTCATAAATGGTCTTGTTGCTCCTGGAGTTGCTGCAAGACATTTACTCAATGCTTTTTTGGCTGATGATTAACAAAATAACTCAGGACTTGACGATTCAGTCAAGCTACCGTAAACAACTCTTTTTGTTACACTAATTATAATTTAATGAGGATTTAATTGAGATGGCTCGCCGATGCCAATTAACTGGAAAGGGTGTTATGACTGGGAATAATGTATCCCATGCACATAATAAAACTCGCCGTCGTTTTTTACCGAACTTACAAACGAAAACATTATTAAGTGATGCTTTGGGTCGGGGGGTTAGGCTTAGAATAACTACAAGCACTCTTAGAACAGTTGAGCGCAGGGGTGGTTTAGATGCCTTCTTATTAGGTATGCCTAATAAGAAGTTAACAGATGATGCTTTACGAATTAAACGTAGAGTTTTAAAAGCAAGGTCTGTATCTTAAGTGATACCAAAGTATTGTTAACCTTAACGCAAACTAGTTGAGTTTAATTTATACTTTAGTATGTAATTATCTTTTTCTTTTATTGAACTTATAAGAACTCCAGATTCTAGGGGATCCTTCTTGATAGCTCTTGCTATTCCAATATCGGCGATGGTGATTGTCATCGCTGCCTCAAATGTACTTGTGCAATATCCTATAAATGATTGGGTGACATGGGGTGCCTTTACATATCCTGCTGTTTTTCTTGTTGCTGATTTAACTAATAGATTAATTGGCATGAGCCAAGCAAGAACTGTAGCATTGATAGGGCTTCCGTGTGGAATAGGTTTATCGATTTTGTTGTCTTTGGAAGCAGATCTAAGTCTTTTTAATTCTCTTCGTATCGCCTTGGCATCAGGGTTGGCTTTTATACTTGCACAATTATTCGATATATGGATTTTTAATAGATTACGTCAAATGACATGGTGGCGTGCACCATTGATTTCATCAATACTTGCATCGGCAACTGATACAGCAATTTTTTTTATTGCGGCTTTTGCAGGTTCTGGTCTTCCTTGGATAAGCTGGGCGTTAGGAGATTTTGGTGTAAAAATAGGAATGGCACTAATTATGTTAATACCGTATAGGTTTTGTCTAGGAATATTTATTGAAAGATTGAATCAAAAATAGTGAGAAAATAATAATGATTGGGAATAGAGATATACAAAATTTACATATCGTGAATCATCCATTAGTTCTTCATAAATTATCTCATCTTCGTAATGAATCTACCCCAACTAGTACATTTAGGGCTTTATTGCGAGAGATTGCTTTGCTCATTGGTTATGAGATAACCCGTGAACTTGAAATGGCAGAGCATACAGTCCAGACACCAGTCGCCAAAACCATTGCACCTGTTCTAAAAGGTAAAAAACCTGCAATTGTACCAATATTAAGAGCAGGGCTTGGTATGGCAGAGGGTCTTGAGGAATTATTACCAACTGCACCAATTGGTCATATCGGTCTTTATCGTGATCCTAACACCCAAAGACCAGTTGAGTATTATGTTAGATTACCAGAGAATAAAGATCGTGTATTTATTCTAGTTGATCCAATGTTGGCTACAGGATATTCCGCTTCATATGCTGTAGACATGCTAAACAAATACAATATACCTGATGAACGAATTAAATTTATGGCTATGGTTGCAGCCCCAGAAGGTATGGATGCATTTAATAAGCGTCATTCTAATGTTCAGGTTTGGGCTGCGGCTTTAGATGAAAAACTAAATGATAAAGCTTATATTGTCCCTGGATTGGGAGATGCTGGAGATAGATTGTTTGGTACCTTATAAGGTTTTTTTATTTAGTATTTTTTCTACATTATTAATTTTTAAATTTTAATAATTCCTAAGCATTAATTAATTCTTCATCAAAAAGTTCTGCAAGCTTTTCTGTCATGGTTCCCCCTAGTTGTTCTGCATCAGTCAAAGTTACAGCTTTACGATAATATCGCGTAACGTCATGACCAATGCCAATAGCGAGAAGTTCCACGGGTGAGTTTGTTTCCAGATTTTTTATCACGTCTCTAAGGTGTTGTTCGAGATAATTCCTTGCATTGACAGACAAAGTGCTGTCATCAACAGGTGCTCCATCTGAAATTACCATCAAAATACGTCTTTCTTCATGACGTTGAAGTAGGCGGCTATGTGCCCATAAGAGAGCTTCTCCATCGATATTCTCTTTCAGAAGCCCCTCTTTCTGCATCAATCCAAGATTCTTACGTGCTCGCCTCCAGGGTTCATCACCTGATTTATAAACAATATGTCTTAAATCATTGAGACGGCCAGGATTATTAGGTCGTCCGTCAACTAGCCAGCGCTCACGACTTTGCCCACCTTTCCATGCTCTGGTGGTAAAACCAAGAATCTCAACTTTTACACCACATCTCTCTAAAGTTCGGGCCAAGATATCTGCACTCATAGCTGCAACTAATATTGGTCGTCCCCTCATAGAACCAGAATTGTCTATTAAAAGTGTAACGACTGTATCCCGAAATTTAGTTTCTTTTTCTTGCTTGTAGGATAAAGGGTGTAGTGGATTTGTGACTACACGAGATAGTCGTCCAGTATCAAGAAGTCCATCATCAAGGTCAAATTGCCAAGACCTGACCTGTCTAGCCATTAATTTTCTCTGGAGCCTATTTGCTAACTTGGAAATTATACTCTGCATATGCGAAAGTTGTTGATCTAACTGTTGGCGAAGTCGATTTAACTCATCTACATCACAGAGATCTGCAGCATGTATAATCTCGTCAAATTCAATACTATATGATTTATAATTTTCTAATACAGTATTGCTATCTTTGTTTCCTAGATATGGCTGATTACCAGAATCATCTGCATCTTGTTCTCCATCGGATGGAGAAATTTCTGGGTCAGCATCCATCATTTCTGAAATATCTGTTTCATCTGATGTTGCAGAGTCAGAATCTTCAGCAGTTTCTCCTTCTATTTGTTCTCCATCTTGTGTTGCTCCATCGTCATTATTTTCTTCCTGTTCTGCATCTGCCTCCGACTGTGGGTCTGCATCATTAGGATCTTCAAAATCTTCGTCATTTAAGTCTAAATCCGAAATTAGCTCGTTTAAAATTTTAGCAAAGGCCGTTTGATTTGAAGTATTATTTAGCAAATCTTCTAAACGATCTATAAGTTGTGTCTCAAACCATGGTCGCCAAAGATCAGCGACATTTTGTGCATTTTTTGGTAGTTCACGATTAATTAACTTTTCTCGCATCAATAAGCCAATAGCTTCTGCCATTGGTATTTCCTCAGGGGATGATATGTCTTGATAACCCCGCATTCTGCATTTTTCAGTTAGAGCAGATTCAAGGTTATCAGCCAGACCTGGCATTTGTTCGCTGCCATGTGCTTCTATACGAACCTGCTCAACCACATCAAAGATTTGTCTAGCTTTTCTTCCTCGGGGCATGGATTTTGAATGTGCATCTTCATCGTGATATCGGAGGCGCAAAGCAAGAGAATCTGCAGCACCTCTGACTTTTGAAACATCGTCAGAATCTAAATCATGAGAAGGGTATGGTAATTGAATCTCGTTACCTACAAGTTTGGGGATATCAGAACCAAAGCTTATATTAATCTCGTCTGAATTTTTTCTTGCGATAGCACGTATTGCAGAGCAAAGTGCTCGTTGAAAAACATCTGACTTTGAATCCTCATTATGCACTATATACATTAATCCTTATTAATATTGGGAACAACTGAGTTTTGCAATTCAGTGCCTATACATCTTTGAAAATATTCAGCAACTGCAGGCCTTTCTGTTTCATCACATTTATTCAAAAATGTAACAGTGAAAGCATAGCCTAAATCTTTAAAAATATTTGTGTTCTCTGCCCAATTTATAACAGTTCGTGGAGACATTACTGTGGATATATCGCCAGCCATAAAGCCAGATCGGGTTAGGTCAGCGACTTTTACCATTGAAGAAACTTTTTTTCTGCCTTCTTCATTGTTAAAAGATGGGACTTTTGCAGTAATTATATCTACCTCTTTTTCATGAGGTAGGTAGTTAAGTGTTGCAACTAAGCTCCAGCGATCCATTTGTCCTTGGTTAATTTGCTGTGTTCCGTGATAGAGACCTGTTGTGTCACCGAGTCCAACAGTATTTGCTGTCGAGAATATCCGAAATCCAGGATGCGGGTGGATGACCTTGTTTTGATCTAATAATGTCATTTTCCCATCCACTTCAAGAATGCGTTGAATAACAAACATTACATCTGGACGCCCTGCATCATATTCATCAAAAACTAGTGCCACGGGGTTTTGTAATGCCCAAGGTAGTATTCCCTCTCTAAATTCTGTAATTTGCAGACCATCTCTTATTACAATTGCATCTTTACCTACTAAGTCTATGCGACTTATATGACTATCTAGATTAACCCTAATACATGGCCAATTTAAACGTGCCGCTATCTGCTCAATATGTGTTGATTTCCCAGTTCCGTGATATCCTTGGATCATAACTCTTCTATTATGTGAAAATCCTGCAAGTATTGCTAAAGTAGTATCCTTATCAAACTGATAAGCGGTATCAATTTTAGGTGTATGTTCTAGAGGTTTTTTAAAAGCTGGAACTTCCATATCTGTATCAATACCAAAGGTTTTACGAACAGATATTTGATCATCAGGTTGTTTTTGTTTCAGTGAGTTTTGCTCATGGGCTTTATTATCGGAAACCATCAATAATTCCTTGTGTGTTTTTTATATAAATGTGGTTACTAAAATAAATATAATAGTATTTTTTTACACTACTAATTTTAACAAATACTTATATGCTTGATTTATCGCTTTTAACAACTCTTCTGACTCTTTGGATCCTCCATTAGTATCTGGATGGTGTTTTTTTACCAAAAATTTATATTTTTTCTTAATTTCATTTGCAGTAAGTGGGGTGTCTAATTGAAATAGGCCAATAGCTTTTGAATATTCAGTATTTTGTGAGAGGGTTAAGTATTCTTTTGAAGTTTTTTCTTTCTTTGTTGAGTCTTGGTGATTGAACCAGTCATCAGCAAAATTCTTAAAATGTGATTTTAAATTATCGGTTATATTGATATTATTTGTCCCTTTGCCAAGAGGCCATGTTGGTCTATGCCCAGTTAAATCTTCTCGTTGCCAAGCCTCAATTTCTGCTTCTGACCATCCGGAGAAATAATTCCATGCTTTGTTATATTCACGGACATGATTGAGGCAAAACCACCTCCATTTTCTTAGGGCCTGGGGTGAGTAGGGAGCCTTATATTCTCCTTTGAGCGTGCATGTTGGGAATTCACATAATATATTATTCCCACTAGCATCAAACGGTGTATTATTTTGAGTTGAAAACATCATTGACTGAATATGCCTTGTGTTGATCATATAGACAAGTTGCTATCAAGAATTAACCGATATGGATTTTAATATTGAAAATTAAAGATATAATTAAAAAAAAAATTATTGAACAATTGGAACCATTATCACTTTCAATAAGGGATGATTCTAATCTCCACATTGGTCATGTTGGAGCAAAACCTGAAGGCGAAACTCATTTTCACATTGATATTGTTGCTGAGGTATTTAGAGGCAAGTCAAGAGTTGAGAGTCAACGCATAGTTTTTAGAGTTTTAAAAGAAGAAATGGATAATAAAATACACGCGTTATCTATATCAGCACATGAACCCCCAGATTAAATAATTTTCTTATAAAATTTTTTGTGATTCTTCGTACCAATCTGGATAAATTCTTTTCGTTACTGGGCTGTCAGCAGCAAATGCTCTGCATGTTCCAATAATTGAAGGACGGCTACTTTGTTGTGATGACTCTTTTTCCATTCTAACTAAAGGATAGAGTGTTTGATATGCAACGGTTCCTATAATTCGCATTAATTCAATAATATGAGTACATCCAGATACTCCACCAGCAGTTCTTTGGACAGCTTTGTTCCATCCTGAACTGATACTAACACCAACTAAACCTTGAAAGGCGGGTCCGACTTCGCCGCAAATTTTGAATGGTGTGTCAACCATAGAAACTTCAACTTTTTGGACAACAAAATCATCATCAATGGTTAATCTTACTTGCATGTGATGGATTGGGTTTCCTGGTTCAAGGGGTCCTCTCCACTCATTAGGGACTTCATACGGTTTTGTATCCTTAAGTGTGGCTTCAATATCCCACATGCCATCTGATCGTTTGAAGCCAGATGACTCTATGGTTCTAGTATGTAAGTGTTCTCTTGAATCTGGTTGAGATAACGTCATGCTTTAGCCTACTATATTTTATTTAGCTGTAAAATACTCACTTAATTATATTATTTTGCCAAAAATACAATAAGAGGAAGAAGTGTAAACCCAATTGCTGACGATAGAACTACTAAGCTTGCTACCTCTTCTGGATCCCTTTCATAATACTGTGCAAACAAATAATTGAAGACTGCAACTGGCATCATCGATTGTATAATTAATACACTTCTTTCTATTCCTTCAAAATTGAAAGCTTCTGCAATTCCAAAACCTACTAAAGCACCTAATAAAAGGCGTAAGATTGCAAGCGATAATGTACGTTTTATTTTTGTGATGCGCATTCTGGCTAATGATACTCCAAGAGTAAGCATCATTAGTGGAATAGTGAAGTTTCCGAGTAAATCAGTAGTATTTAATATAAAATGAGGGGGTTCTATCTCAATGGTCATAAATATTGCACCAGCGATTACAGCATAGGGTATCGGTGCTTTTAGAAGTGGAATGGGTGTAGGTAAACCAGAGAATAACCATTGTCCGAATACAAGTTGTATAGTTGCAGAAATAGCAAAGAACCCTATCCCCAAAGCCAATCCAGTTTCTCCAAATGCAAAAAGGCAAAGGGGTAACCCCATATTCCCAGAATTTGGAAAAACAATTGGAGCAAGGTAAGTTCGAATTGGAAGTCGCATTATTTTCAGAATTACACCACCGATGATAAAGCAAGCGGTTATTGCTGCTAATGATGCTAGAGCCATAAACCCAATTTGTTCTGTAAGACCTTAAACATTAACTAAAGTTGTGAAAATTAAACAGGGTGCACCTATATAACTCACAAGTTGTGTAATAAGTTTTATGTCGTATGCAAATCCAAGTCTAGACCAAGAATAACCTATTCCAGCACAAACAAATACTGGGGCTACTATAGAGAATAATTCCCAAATCATCCCTGTTTCTTTGCCATGATTTGTATCTCTCAGTATTAATTAGATTCATCCAATGGTTTAGAAGGAGGTAATATTCTAAGTAATGTTATTCTATTTTTCTGTCTTCCGCGAACTTCTAGAGTAAAACCAAAAAGGTCAATTTGTTCACCAATTTCGGGTATTTTTTTGCTTGGTGCAAAGTTAAACCTGCAATTGTAGCTGCTTGTTCATCTGGAAAATCCCAATTGAATTGTCTATTTAGATCGCGAATAGTAGATGCTCCTGGAATTAGATATGATCCATCCGGACGGGAAATCACATCTCGATAAACTATATCATGTTCATCTTTGATATCACCAACAATTTCTTCAAGAATATCTTCAAGCGTAATTAAACCTTTTAATGAACCGTATTCGTCTACGACAAGCGCAAAATGGGCTCTCCGAGCACGAAAAGCATTTAACTGTTCTTGTAAACTTGTGTTATCAGGTACAAACCAAGGTTCTTGTGCAAGCCCACTAAAATTAATTTTGCTTATATCTTTCTGGTTAGTATGTAATGCTCGTAATAAATCTTTAGAATGTATTACACCAATTACATTTTCGGGGTCGTTAGCATAAAGTGCTAATCTTGTGAAGGGACTAGCAACAACCTGCTCTACAAGATCAGTTGGTCGATTCGTTACATTTAGCATAGCCATGTCCCTTCTGTGGGTCATTACTTCTTCAACTGATACTTCATCTAAATCAAGTATACTACTGAGCATGTCATGTTCTTGTTTAACAACTATACCTTCTTCAGCTTGAAGGCTAATTACTCCACGGAGTTCTTCTTCTGCTTCATTATTACCTCTCACTCCGAGGCGAACTCCAAATAAATATAAAACTGTTCTGACAATTGATTGTATTGCTAAAACCCCAGGTGTAAGCACCCAAACTATACTTGCAATTATTGGTGCAACTGCAAGCGACATTCTATCAGCATTACTTATGGCATATGTTTTCGGCAGAACTTCGGAAAAGACAAGGATTAAAAAGGTCATACCAATTGTTGCATATGCAACGCCTGCATCTCCTACTATTGATATTAAGACACTTGTTGCTAACGCAGAGCCCAGTATGTTTACAGCATTATTGCCCAAGAGTATTGCACCAATCAATTTCTCCCGGTCATTGATTAACCTCCCAACAATTTTTGCTCTTTTATTACCACGTTTCTCTAGATGGTGCATTCTTGGCCTAGATGTTGCAGTTAATGCTGTTTCAGAACCAGAAAAAAAGGCCGATAATGCTAATAAGAAACCTATGCTGGCAATTGATATGATATGTGCTGTGCTCATGAGATATTATATTTCCATCAAAAGTGAATAATTAATTAGCTTGAATGAAATCTTGCAACACTTTTTTAACCATTTCTTCTTTAATAGACTCGATAGTCGCATTTCCAATTCCTCGGATTAATATAAATTTTGGCCACCCGGATTTAGCTTTTTTATCTTTGCGTATGTGAGATAATAATTTTTCTAAATCAAAGTTTTCGAAAGGTAGGTCATTAGCGTTCGTTGGTAACCCTACTTTTTGAAAATGCTGTTTAATACGAAGATAATCTTCTTTTGAGCAAAAACCTAGCTCCATAGATAACTGTGTTGCTATTACAATTCCAGCTGCAACAGCTTCTCCGTGTAAAAGTGAACCATTATACCCAGCCTCTGTTTCGAGTGCATGTCCAAAAGTATGGCCAAGGTTTAAAACTGCTCTTCTGTTGGCTTCACGTTCATCTGCAGCAACTATTTCAGCTTTTATTTTGCAGCAAAGTGAAATTGTGTATTCTATTGCAGTTGTGTTGCATGTTAGGACGAGCCTATGATTTTTCTCAAGCCAAGAGAAAAAGTTTGAATTGTTTATAAGAGCATACTTTACTATTTCTGCATAACCTGCCAGTAACTCTCTTTTCGGGAGGGTTTTTATCACATTTGTATCAGCAAGAACTAAACGCGGTTGATAAAAACTACCAATCAAATTTTTTCCATGGACTGAATTAATACCGGTCTTTCCGCCCACAGAGCTGTCAACTTGTGCAAGTAGTGTTGTTGGTATCTGAATTAAGGGCACGCCTCGCAGTAGTATACTAGCAGTGAAACCGGCTAGGTCCCCAACAACTCCACCACCTAGTGCAATAATGGGCATCTCTCTATCTACTTTGCTGTCAATTAAGCTCTCAACAACTCTTTCCAGAGTTTGGAAGTTTTTAGCATTCTCACCTGATGGGATAATAATTTCATTAGATTTTATCCCCATTGAGTTAAGATTGTTTAAGAGACTATCTAGATAGAGATTTGCAACTATTTCATCCGAAATAATATTACAGCACTCAATTCTTTCAAAAAGATTACTAATTCTTGTTATGGCCTCAGAGATAATACCATCTCCAACGATAATCTGATATTCTCGATCTTTAAGCTGAACTGTGATTACTTTGTGGGGGTGGTTGTTTTGTGAGCCATTCATTGGCTTTAATTCCTTAAATTTGTTTTTTTATCTTAATCGCTGCTTGGGTTTCTAGTTCATATAATAATTTACTAATCATTTTATTATGGGGAATATTTTCTGATTCTACTGTAACATGGGCCTCTGAATAAATTGGATTTCTTTTCTCAATCATTACAGATAGGGTTTCTCTAACATCCACGTTATTGAGTAGAGGACGACGTTTATTGTCTTTAACGCGAATAGTGGCCAAATCAACATCAGTCTTTAACCATATAGTTATTGCTCTTTTTTTAATGATTTTACGAAGATTTGGATTTATAAATGCACCCCCACCTGTAGCAATGATTCGCTTTGAACCCAGCAAAAGCTGAGTTACAACTTTTTCTTCCATTTCCCGAAAAGCTAGTTCTCCTTGTTCCTTAAAAATTATTTTTATTGAAAGGCCTGTTTTTGACTCAATTTCTTCATCGGAGTCATAGAATTCCATATCCAGATGTTTGGCAAGTTTTTTCCCTAATGTAGTTTTCCCTGCTCCCATAATGCCTATAAGAACTATAGGTTTATTAATTATGTTATTTTTAAAAAAGATTTTCATGTTATTTTTCTTTTTAAAGGATAATGATGTTATCTCATTTGATAATGGATATTGATGTGAGCATCAACGACCTATAAACTGCCTAAGATTTGCCACAATTCGAACATAACTAATATCTCTCAATACTATTTACTTAGGTTAGAAGCGAAATATATCAAAATGAAAATTTACCTGCGTATTGTTTTAACTGCCCTATTTTTGTTGGTTGCCGGTGCCTTGGTTTTTTTAGTTACTTGGGATATGCCACCACCCACAAGTCCAATAATAAAGGAAATACCTGATGCACGTTTTGAATAATTGTAACAATATTTTTCATTACAGGTTCCATAAAAATTTTCTAATTACTATTACAGCTATAGTTTGTTTTATCTTTATGCTTATCTCTATAGCTGGGACTGCAAATGGGGAGAGTATAGATTCCCCGCAGTTAGAGGAACCTATTATACTAATTAAACCAGCTCAATCTGCTGATAAAGCTGAGGAAATTGAAAACTCAAATGACAAAATACCTCAAGACAGTTCTGCTGTGAGTACACAATCTGATGAAACGCTAACTCAAGTTAAAAAACATAAAGAAATTAATAGCCAAAAAGAAAATGAAACAAATTCTGGTTCTTTTGAGCTTAATATTAATACCTTGGAAAATCTTGACCCTGACTCGATAGGAGTTCGTTCACAAGGTAGAGGAAAAATATCATATAATTTATGGAATGGTGCTAAACGAGAATTAGTAGATGAACTATTATCAAAGCTGCCTAAAGTTGTTAAATCTCAGGCAACAAGATCTCTAGCCAAAAAAATATTAATGGCTCCTGGAATGGCACCAGTTGGTAGTAATATAAAGGGGGAATTTCTTAAAAATCGTATCGTAATTTTATCAAAACTTGAAGAGTATGACGCAGCCTTAGATTTACTGAGGTCTGCACCTGGTATCGAAAATTATGAGCTTGCAGCGAAATTATCTGCTCTTCAATCTTTTAAAGAATATGACCTTCCAACTTCTTGCGACCTATCAAAAGACTGGAATAACCAGACATCAGATCCTTTCTGGCGTAAAACAAAAATATTTTGTACCGCGTTAGAAGGTAATATTGAGGCAGCAGTTGTAAGTGCAGATTTAATGCGAGAGACATTGAACGATCTTGATCCCTTTTTACAGGTTTTTCTCGATACTATGGCCGGGGGAGACAATAAAGATATCGGTCCAGTTGACAATGCAAACCCTTTCCAAATTGCAATGCTCAAGGCAGCTGGATTAGCCCCTCCAATCTCATTACTTGAATCTAGAAGTCCTTCAGTTTTACATGCATTTATTGAAAGTGGAGAAATAACTCTAAATACTAAACTTCAGATAGCTGAACGTGCTGCTGAAATGGGCTTAATATCATCTAAAACCTTAGGAAGTTTGTATAGGAATGTTGAATTTACAAGTGAGCAACTTGCTAATTCATCTTCAGAAATTTTAAGCTTAGATAAGAGTTTGGCAAGGGCATTGCTTTATCAAGTTATATTACAGAAGAAAGCTCCAGTAGCTCATGGAATAGCTATTGCAAAAGCTCTTAAATTTTCAATGAAAACTGGATATTTTCATGGGACTTCAAGAATTCTACTTCCTCAGATTCAAATGATTGAACCAAAACCATTATTTTCATGGTTTGCCCCATCTGCCATACGTTCTTTGCTCGCAGTTGGTGAAATACAAGCTGCCAAGGAATGGTATTCAATGATATTAACACAAATTGTGTTAAGTCCTGAAAATGCTTCTATTGCTATAGATTTATGGCCATTAATTCAAATAGCCGACCCAGAACAGAAACTGGATCAGGATATGTTAAAGGAGTGGTGGTCTGCTCAACAAGCGGGTGCGTTTTTTGAAGATGCAAGTGCGTTACTCTCAATCTTATCCTCTTTGGGACATAAGATAGAAAATAATTATTGGTTTGAGCTTTTATCGTACCCTACAATAGTAAGTAAAATACAGCCTTCAACAGCAGCCTCAACACTCTTAAAAGAATTTGAATCTCAACAGCGAATAGGCGAAGTGGCTTTATTAGGGATATTAATTATCGATGCTGATGATATAAATAATATGCAATTAGAAACTACTTTACCCGTTATTAAAGCATTTTTAAATGTGGGTTTGAAAGACGAAGCTAGGTCCCTAGCACTTAAAGTTGCTTTAAAACAGGGGTTTTAACAATCTCAAATTTTTAATGGGGAAAAGTTGATAAAAAATATCTATGAAGATAAATATGTGGATAGTTTCATAGAAATGATGATTGCTGAACGTGGTTCTAGCTTAAATACTGTTGATGCCTATAAAAGAGACCTATCATCATTTTTTAATTATTTGGGTAAAGATAAAAAACTCAGGGTGAACTTTTCTCCCAGTAATATAAGAAGCTACATAGCAAATCTTTCAGACAGTGAATATTCCGCAAAAACCATCAATCGCAAAGTTTCAACTATCAGACAGTATAGTAAGTTTTTAGTTGGTGAGGGTATAAGGAGTGACGACCCAACAAATAATATTGATACCCCTAAAATTCGCTTATCGTTTCCTAAAGTATTAACTGAAGATGAAGTTTCAAGATTATTAAATGTTTGTCGAAAACATTGTGAGAAAGTTGAAGTAGGCACAGTAAGTTCTGCTAAGGCTTGGAGGCTTAATGCTTTATTAGAATTACTTTACGCTTCTGGCTTAAGGGTAACTGAGCTTGTAAGTTTACCACTTTCTGCTATTAGAAGTAATTCTGGAGTGATTATTGTTCGTGGAAAAGGTGATCGAGAGCGTATGGTGCCAATTGGTCTGCCTGCTTTTGAGTCTGTTACAAGATATTTAGAATGTTACAGGCATTTACATGATAAGTCTTCTAATTCACCTTTCCTTTTTCCATCACGGAGTAAGTCAGGACATTTAACTAGGCACAGATTTTATCAAAGTCTTAAATCTTTAGCTCAATTTGCTGATATATCCCCTGAAAAAATTTCACCACATGTTCTTAGACATGCATTCGCAAGCCATCTTTTAGCTAATGGAGCGGATTTAAGATCTTTGCAAAAAATGTTAGGTCATGCAGATATCTCAACGACGCAAATATATACACATGTTTTAGATGAAAGATTAAATATTATAATGAGGGACTTTCATCCTTTATCAGATGTAAAGCAAAATTTTGAACAATAAATTTACAATAAATGACATGAAGTTCTTAATTATGTTTTTGTTATTTTAATGTTTTTTGTTAAAAATAAATATGTGAAGTTTTGAGGTTTAATTAAATGAGTAGTTTTTTAGAATTTGAAAAACCTATTGCTGAGATTGAGGGCAAAATTCATGAGCTACGTCATCTATCAGATGATAATAGCGTGAATATTTTAGATGAAGTTTCAAAATTGCAAAGTCGTGTTGACCGAATGTTAAAGCAAACATACGCAAAACTAGACCCTTGGCAAAAGGCCCAGGTAGCAAGGCATTCCTTAAGGCCACATTTTAAACATTACGTTAGTAAATTAATTGATGATTTTACACCTCTATCCGGTGATAGGCATTACGGAGAGGATAAGGCAATAATTGGTGGTCTTGGCAGATTTCATGGAAATTCAGTGATGGTTTTAGGTCATGAGAAAGGTGCCGATACAGAAGATCGACTTACGCATAATTTTGGTATGCCTCACCCTGAAGGATATCGTAAAGCTATTCGCCTTTTTAGGCTTGCTGAACAATTTTCAATACCTGTAATCACCTTGATTGATACATCTGGAGCACATCCAGGGATTGAAGCAGAGGAGCGGGGACAGGCAGAGGCAATTGCTCGAAGTATAGAAACATGTCTAGATTTAAAAGTGCCAATTGTAAGTCTTGTTATTGGAGAGGGCGGATCTGGGGGAGCAATAGCAATTGCTGTTGCAAATTCTATTTTGATGATGGAGCATTCTATATATTCTGTTATTTCTCCTGAAGGTTGTGCTTCTATTTTATGGCGTAGTGCAGAATATGCAAAAGATGCAGCAATATCCTTAAGATTGACGGCTCAGGATCTAATTAAAATGGGCCTCATAGACAAAATTGTCAGCGAGCCTATAGGTGGTGCACACAGAAATCCAGATAAGGCAGTAGACGATGCTGGGCATTTTCTATTTGAAGCACTAAAATCTCTCCAGGGACAGAATGGTGATCAGCTGAGGACAAATAGAAGAGAGAAATTTATAGCTATGGGTCAGATTGGTCTTAGCTAGGTTTTTATTAAATTAAATTACCACAACAATGCTTAAATTTCTTTTGTGAACCACACGGGCATTTTTCATTTCTGCCAACGCGCCCCCAAGTAGAAGGATCGGAAGGGTCGAAATTTTCTTTTCTTAATCTAGTTGAGCTTGGTTTATTGTTGCCATTACTGTTTCTTTCTTTTTCGACACCTTCATTGCTTGTTTGCATAAACCCTTTTTCAACACGTTCGGAAGTTGAAGTATTATCTTCTTCGTCATTATAAGGATCAGTCATTTCTTTAGGGTCGTTATGTATCTCACTAATACCTTGCGGAGGACGTTGTGCCTTTAATCCACCGTCTTCATTTTCCTTTAATTCTACGTGTGCCAGAAGTTGGGTAATTTCACCACGAAGTTGTTCAAGCGTTACTTCAAACATTTCAAATGCTTCAGCTCTATATTCATTTAAAGGGTCTCTTTGTCCATATGCCCTAAGCCCTATACCTTGTCGCAAGTGATCAAGAGCCAAAAGATGTTCTTTCCATGACTGATCAAGGATCTGCAATAGAAGACTTTTTTCAGCCATTCTCCATATTTCTGTTCCATATACAGCAACCTTTGAAGCAATCATACGGTCGGAGTGATCAGACAGACGTGATAAAAACTCTTCTTCATCTATACCTTCCTCATCAGCCCATTCTTGCAAATCCAATCTTAAATTCAATTTTTCTAATACTGCGGAAGACATACCTTTCATATCCCATTGATCTGGATAGGATTTTTCAGGAATGTAGTCATCGACTATATCTTCCACAACATCATGACGCATCTCCTGTATAGTTTCAGAAACATCATTTGCTCTCATTAAGTCTTTTCTTTGTTCGTAAACAATCTTTCTTTGATCATTCATAACATCGTCAAACTTAAGAAGGTTTTTCCTAACCTCATAGTGCATTGACTCGACTTTTTTTTGTGCAGTCTCTATAGCTTTGTTAATCCAAGGATGAATGATTGCCTCATCTTTTTTCAGTCCTAGTTTTCCTAACATGCCATCCATTCTTTCAGATCCAAAACGACGCATAAGATCATCCTCCAATGAGAGGAAAAAAGACGTCATCCCTGGATCTCCTTGCCGACCAGAACGGCCACGAAGTTGAATATCAATCCGACGGGCTTCATGGCGCTCAGACCCAATAATCATTAGACCACCAGCTTGAATTACTTTTTCCCTTTCTTTAAAGATCTCATTTTTTAGTTCATTTGTAAGTTTTGAATGTTCTTCTTGAGAATCAAAATCTTTTAATTCGTCTTGAATACGAAATTCGGCATTCCCTCCAAGTTGAATATCTGTTCCCCGCCCGGCCATATTGGTTGCTATTGTTACAGCACCTAATCTTCCTGCTTGAGCAATAATATGTGCTTCTTGTTGGTGGTAACGTGCATTAAGAACATTATGTTTTATTTTGTTGGATTTAAGTTGAGTAGATAACATTTCTGATTTTTCGATGCTGGTTGTACCTACTAACACAGGTTGTTGTCTACTTTGGCAGTCCTTTATTGTGTTTACAATTGCGTTCCATTTTTCTTCTGCTGTACGGTAAATTTCATCGTCTTTATCATCTCTAGTACAAGGTTCATTTGTTGGTATTTGTATTACATCTAGGCCATAAATGTCAGCAAATTCCGCAGACTCGGTTGTTGCCGTGCCTGTCATTCCCGCTAATTTTGGATACATTCTGAAATAATTTTGAAAGGTAATTGATGCAAGAGTTTGGTTTTCGTTCTGAATAGGAACTTTTTCTTTAGCTTCCAATGCCTGGTGAAGTCCGTCGGAGAATCTACGGCCTTCCATCATTCGGCCCGTAAACTCGTCAATGATAATTACTTTTTTGTCTTTAACAATATAATCCCTGTCACATTCAAACAATTTATGTGCCTTGAGAGCTTGGTTAACATGATGAACCGTACTAACGTTCTCAATATCATATAAATTAGCTGATTTTAAAATGTCGGTTTTTTCGAGAAGCATTTCAACACGTTCTGCCCCAGCGTCCGTGAGAGATGCAGATCTTCCCTTTTCATCAATCTCATAATCTTTCTCTGTTAAAGACGGGATAATAGAATCAGTTATTAAATACATTTCAGAACTATCTTCAGCTGGGCCGGAGATAATTAGTGGTGTCCTAGATTCATCAATTAAAATGCTATCTACTTCATCAATTATGGCAAAGTTGAAATCTCTCTGAACCATGCTTTCAAGAGAGAATTTCATATTGTCGCGAAGATAATCAAAACCAAATTCATTATTTGTACCATAAGTGACATCATGTTCGTATTGGGAACGTCTTAAGCCATCGTCTATACCGCTAGTAATACAACCAACAGTTAGGCCTAATTTATTATAAACCTGTCCCATCCATTCAGCATCACGCTTGGCCAAGTAGTCATTAACTGTTATTACGTGAACTCCTTGGCCGCTAAGTGCATTGAGATATACAGGTAATGTAGCAACTAAGGTCTTACCTTCACCAGTTGACATTTCTGCAATTTTTCCACTGTGAAGTACAGCACCACCAATCAATTGGACATCGTAATGTCTCTGGCCAAGTGTTCTTTTTGCAGCTTCTCTGACTGTTGCAAAGGCAGGAATCATCAAATCGTCTAGACTTGTGCCGTTCTGAACCTTTTCACGAAAGGTATTTGTGCGCATTGCAAGATCATTGTCGCTGAGATTTTCAATCTCCGACTCAAGATTGTTAATCGCATTAACGCGATCAGTAAACTCGCGTACAACGCGATCATTAGCTGTGCCGAATATTCGACGAGCGAAACCCCTTACCATTTGCCGATCCTGGAGTTTGTGTAATAATGGTTATAAATCAAACCTTTTAAAATAAAAGAAATAGTCACGTCGTGTTGTTGTGTCAACGGATCGCTACATTATTCATACACTATAATGTGATAGTTAGTATTTTTATTTAAGTATTATATGCATTATGGTGAGTGAAAAACTAATATTTTGATCAAAAGTTCAAACTTAAAATAAGAGTATAAATTAACTATGTATAACATAAAATCATATATTATAATTTTTGCCTTATCACTGTTAGTAAGCACTTTCTCTATATCATCGCCAGTTATTGCAAGCGAAGATTCAGATAAAATAATTGCCGATGTAGACGGCAATCCGATTACACTAGCCGAACTTAAGCTAGCTATCAGTTCTCTTCCTGCTGATTATCAAGATATGGCAAAAACTTCATTAAGTCAGATGATGCTTCAGCAATTAATAGACCTAAAGATTCTCTCCGCAAAAGCGGATGAAGAAAATATTACTTCCAAAAAAAGCTACAAAAATGAATTAAGTTTCCTTATTGATCAACTCAAGCGTGAACATTACCTACGGAACCTATATGCTAAAAATGTTAAAGAGGATACTATTCTTGCACGTTATAAACAGCTAGTTTCACAGCTGGATAGTGATAAGGAGATAAGAGCTCGACATATACTTCTAAAAACCAAGGAGGAGGCTGAATCTATATTAGTTGAATTATCCGAAGGCGCTGACTTTTCTCAGCTAGCTTCTCAAAAGTCTATAGGCCCGAGTGCTTCAAATGGAGGTGATCTTGGTTTTTTTACACGTGAATCTATGGTCCCAGACTTTTCTCAAGTAGCTTTTGCTCTGACCCCAGGTGAAGTAAGTAAACCAGTAAAGACGAAGTTTGGGTGGCATGTTATAAAATTGGAAGAAATTAGACCAAGGACTGCCCCAGACTTTAATTTAGTTAAGGATGAACTTAGGGATGAATTAGAACGTATGGTAATGACTTCAGTGATAGGAGAGGCAAGAAGATCTGCAGTAATAAACATTAGAGAATCAAATTTATCTAATTTATTAATAGAAAAATAATTTATCCACTTTTTTATTATTTAATAGTCAAAAGACCGATCACAAAATCTAGGAGTTGTAACTTGATATCCCCGTTTGCTCCAAAATCATTTCCAAAAATGCCAACACTAGAGGGTGTAAATTTAGCTGTAACATCTGCTGGTATTAAATATGTTGATAAAAAGGATCTGCTTTATGTGTCCTTTCCTAAAGGTGCTTCAGTTGCAGGAGTTTTGACAAAAAATGATATTTGTGGTGCACCGATAGATTGGTGCAGAAAAATTCTTCCTAAAGGTTATGCACGTGCTCTGTTAGTTAATTCTGGAAATGCGAACGTTCACACAGGACATTTAGGATTGAAAGCTGTTAATGATACAACAAAATTTATTGGCAGACATGCTTCGTGCCGACCAGAAAATGTATTTGTTGCATCTACAGGGGTAATTGGCGAGGTGTTGCCAATTGATTCAATCCTTTCAGCTTTGCCTGAACTATGTTCCAAAAAATATAACTCGCCATGGGTAGATGCTGCTAGGGCAATTATGACTACTGATACATACCCAAAGGCCGCTTGGTGTAGAACAAAAATTTGTAAAACCACTGTAACTATTAATGCTATAGCAAAAGGCTCAGGCATGATCGCACCAAATATGGCTACTATGTTGGGCTTTATTTTTACTGATGCCAATCTCCCATCTTCAATTCTTAGAGGATTAATACGTCCGATAGTTAATAATTCATTTAATTCTATAACAGTTGATGGAGATACCTCGACAAGTGATACTTGCTTAATTTTTGCAACTAGGCAGGCAAAACATCCTGCTGTGAAAAACCTAAAATCATCTGAGATTTTACTTTTTCGTGATGCCTTAAATAAAATTTGTATGAATTTGGCTATGCAAATCGTCCGGGACGGAGAGGGAGTTACCAAAGTAGCATCAATCAGGATATCTGGTGCCCGAAGTAATCAATCTGGGAAACGTATAGCTAAATCTGTTGCTGAATCTCCATTGGTTAAAACGGCTTTAGCCGCGTCCGATCCAAATTGGGGCAGGTTAGCTGCAGCTGCAGGTAATGCAGGAGAGAAAATTAATCAAAAACGTATGAAAATTTGGATTGGTGGACAGTTAGTGGCAACTGATGGCGGCATTTGTAGTTCTTACTCGGAAGCTAAGGCTGTAAGGCACATGAAGGCAAGGTCGATTAATATAGATATAGATCTAGGTCTTGGTAATGGCTCGGCACAGGTATGGACCAGTGACCTTACACATAGATATATAGAGATAAATGCAGGATACAGATCATAAAATAGTTCCTCTAAAGCTTGTTGTAGCAATAGCATTAATCGATTTAGACAATAGAGTTTTGATCTCAAAACGTCCGATTCACAAGCATATGGCCGGCTATTGGGAATTTCCTGGTGGTAAGGTGGAAAAAGGGGAAACCCCTGAGGGGGCCTTAATAAGGGAAGTTGAGGAAGAGCTTGCCATCAGAATTGATAAGAGCTGTCTCTCACCATTGACATTTGCATCTCACAAATACGAATCATTTCATTTATTGATGCCTCTTTTTGTTTGTCGTGTTTGGAATGGAAGTCCAAAGCCAGTTGAAGGCCAAGTATTAAAATGGGTTAATATCAGAGAACTAAGAAATTTTGATATGTTACCTGCAGATTCACCATTAAAGGCATTTCTCAGAGATTTTCTTTAAATTATTTGTTTTTAATGCCCTCAAAATTATTAATAGCAGACTCAAGAGAGTATTTGCCACTTCCGCGTTTCTTAGGTTTAGGTTGAGAATGATGGGGTGCCCAAGCAGTAAAGAAGATTACTTGGAATGTTGCATTAATTCTTCCATCGCTTGTCCCATATTTATCATTATATAATTCAGCTGCTCTATAAAGTATATCTCTTCTGGTAAATTTTTTACTTCGTTTTGTTAAGCAGTTTGTTTCTCCCATTCCTCTTATTTCATGCATTAATTTGAATGCATTAGGGTAGGTTACATTTATCGTGTCTATATCAATCACAGGTAGCGTAAACCCTATCCTTAAAAGTAAGTTTCCTAATGTTTCAACGTCTACAAAAGGCGGGATACGAGGAGTGACTCCTCCTTTTGTAATCATTTCGGCCTCAATAAGTACGGTGCGGAGTTCAGTTAGTGTGTTTCCTCCAAACATAGCCCCAAGGATCAAGCCGTCTGATTTTAGTGCAGATAGAGATTGCGACAGCACACCAGGCAGGTCATTTATCCAGTGCCATTCCAGTAGGCTAACAAATAAGTCTATAGATTTGGGGGCAATAGGAAAAAGTTCAGGTTCTGCAATTATCTGATTTTTATCAGAATTTTTTGTTTTGCAATTGTTATATACAATAAGTTTATCAATGTTATTTGCTCTATGACATATTTCTCTAAGAATTCTATTCTGCCAACAAATACCAATGGCAGTATCAAAATTACGATTTGTTTCTTCTAATCGTTCTGATAGGCGTCCAGCAACTTCCTGAATCATGAAGTCGTGTAATTTAAATTCTTTTTTTGCACGTTTGCGATGCTGGAACAAAGCATTTTGGTCAAATATTGAGTCAGATTTTTCCATTATTGTGAGAGTTTCCAAACATTCTAGAATTTGTGAAATATAACATTAAATCATATATTATTTCAGGTAAAAAAATTACAGGTTATTAATAATATTAGATTTAGCCATAATATCTTATACTCCATAATAATTCTTAAATTAATATTGATTTATAATTTTATAAACGAGGCTTGATTGTGCCAAAAGTTGAAATATACACTACATCTTTGTGTGGATTTTGCGTGCGTGCAAAGAAAATACTTAAAAATAAAAATATATCTTTTTTGGAATATGACGTTACATCAAATGAAAAATGTCGTGATGAAATGATTGAGAGAGCGGGGTCACATTATGTACCTCAAATATTTATTAACGATGAGCATATAGGCGGTTCAGATGATTTGGCGGCTATAGAGAAAAGTGGAGTACTTGATACAAAACTAGGATAAAATATATGCCAAATTCAATTCGTGTGGCTTGTATTCAGCCTTCATCTACTCAAAATATGGAAGAAAATATTTCTGTAGTTAGTGAAATGATTCTTGATGTGGCTAGTAAAGGAGCTAAGTTTATAGCGACACCAGAGAATGTTGCACTTATGGAACATTGCGTGGACTCTTTAATAGAGCAATCTGGCACTCTTAAAGACCACCCTGCAATATCTACATTTGCGGATTTAGCAATTAGAACCAAAACATATATTTTAATAGGTTCGTTAGCATTAAAATCAAAAGGTAGAAAGCTTTTGAACTGCTCGATTCTAATTGATTCAAATGGAAATATAATAGGTAATTATAATAAAATTCACCTTTTTGATGTTACCCTTTCAAGTGGGGAAATTTATAATGAGTCAGACCTTTATAAAAATGGAGACAAAGCAGTAGTTGTTGATTTGCCTTGGGGAAAAATTGGTATGACTATTTGCTATGATCTGCGATTTCCATCTTTATATTCTCTGCTAGCCAATGCTGGAGCACAAGTTATAACTATTCCCGCTGCTTTTACTAGATTTACAGGCAAAGATCATTGGCATGTTTTGGTTAGAGCACGTGCTATTGAGTCTGGCTGTTTTATTGTTGCTCCAGGCATGTGGGGGCAGCATTCCGGTGGCCGGTCAACCTACGGACATTCACTGATAGTTGATCCTTGGGGTAAAGTGTTAGCTGATGCTGGTGAAGGAGTAAGGTCTATAATTGCCGATATTAACCTTAATACAGTTAGTCGTGTAAGATTAGAATTGCCCACCCTTAAACATGAAAAAAAATATAGACTATTATAGTATTTTATACTTTAAGTAGATTTTCTGATGGCACAAATACGTTGTAGTACAGCTTGTTTCGGTTTTTTTACAACTATATCCTCGTATGCAACAATACTTAATTTTTTATGGCAAATATCTAGTAATTCCCCTCTCTTTAATAGGTAATCAGGATTCTTAGGTTTTCCATAAGACTCATTACCTACTGCAAAAGTTTCGTATATTAGCGTTCCATTGGTGGCAAGTGATTCTAGAATAAATGGAATAATTGGTCGATGTAAATAATTTGTAACTATCACACCATCGAATATTCTATCTTGTAATGGCCAAGATGATTTTTCGAGATTATATTGTATTTTGTCAAGGGAATTGTAAGTATTAATATTTTTCATTTTTGATATGTCAATATCAATCGCAGTTACGTGGTGGCCAAGGGATAGTAAGTATCTTGTGTGCCGCCCAGTACCACACGCAAGGTCTAAAACATTACCTTTGTTTTTGATGTATTTTGAATGGCGAACCACCCATTGTGATGGTGATAAATCTTCTAAAGAATGATTGAGCATCTTGCTAATATAGTTTCCAAATATATATTTTATAGTGTATGACTTTTTAGTATGAGTTGTTCAAGGGATCTAGAAAAATTATGATAGTATTCGATCTAACCTGCTCACGTGAACATATTTTTGAGGCATGGTTCGCAGATAGCCAAACTTTTGAATCTCAAGTTATAGCTGGTGAAGTATCTTGCCCAGTTTGTGGGGATATAGAAATTAAAAAAGCACCCATGGCACCTAATATATCTACTAGCAAACAACGAAGTGGTAAGAATGAGGAAACCCAGCCAATTAATAATGCACCTGTCCCAGTTTCAACAAAGGTTCCTAAACCTGAACATGTAGCTGAAGCCATGGAGGTACTAAAAAAAATGCGGAAACATGTTGAAAAAAACTTTGACAATGTTGGTGAGAAGTTCCCCGAAGAAGTTAGAAAAATGCATTACGGAGAGTCTGATCATCGAAATGTCTATGGTGATGCATCACCTGAAGAAGCTCAAGAGCTTAAAGACGAGGGGATTGAAGTATCACAGATGCCGTGGTTGCCTCGCCACGACTCATGAAATTATGTTAATGTTTTATGAAATTATTATATATTATTTAATAATTTTTTCCCCAAACAGAATGTAATTTACTGACAAATTATTAGTTTTTGACCAATCGTTAGTTAGCGGATTATAGCTTAACCCACTTATGTCTGACGGGTTCATTTGTTCCTGTTTCATAAGGCTTACAAGCTCTGAAGGTTTTACAAATTTTTTCCAGTCGTGAGTACCTCTTGGAAGCCAACCCAAGACATATTCAGCTGCTATGATTCCAAGGACCCATGACTTTGGTGTACGATTAAGTGTAGAAAAAAACACTGCTCCGTTAGGTTTAATAAGTAATGAGCAAATTTTGATAAAAGATGCTAGGTCTTTAACGTGTTCAATGGTTTCCAATGCTAAAACAACATCAAATTTTATACCTTTATCAACTAAACTTTCAGCAGTAACGCTTTTGTAGTTAATATTTAAACCAGAATTAATTGAGTGGATTTGTGCAGCATTAATATTTTTCTCTGAGGCATCGATCGCAGTTACATTTGCACCCATCTTCGCAAGCGGCTCTGCAATAAGGCCACCTCCGCAGCCTATATCAAGTATCGAGAGGTTTAATAATGGACTCATATTTTGTGGATTTAAATTGAAATGTAAGCACAAATTGGACCGAATATACATAAGTCTGACAGGGTTTATTTGATGTAGAGGACGAAAAGGTCCATGGGGATCCCACCACTTATCAGCTAGATTAGAAAACTTTTCTACTTCTTCATTTGAAACATTATGATCATTTTTATTCATTGTATTTGTATGCTTTTTTAAAGACTCTGCAGGTTCCATGTTTTGTAATCCTTGCTTCATATAGCTTTGGGCAGTATGTATTAACATTCTTAAATTTTACAATGTAATGAGCGTTATTAAAATTTAATCAAGTTAATTTAAAATGGCACTTATAGTTCAAAAATATGGTGGCACTTCAGTTGCTGACTTAGACTGTATTAAGCTTGTTGCTCTTAGGGTTAAGGCTTTAAAAGAGCAAGGGCACAAAATAGCAGTTGTCGTGTCTGCAATGGCAGGGTTCACAGATCAACTTGTTGATTGGGTTAGTGAAATTCATAACCACAATGATTTGAAAGAGTATGATAGTGTTTTATCTTCAGGGGAGCAAATCACGGCAGGCTTACTAGCATTATATCTGCAGAAGCTTGGTATATCCTCTCGATCTTGGTTAGGCTGGCAGATACCATTTGAGACAAATGATTCATATAGTTCTGCAAGAATAACAAATGTGATATCAGAACGATTGAATAAAGCCATTCAATCTGGTGAAATACCTGTAGTTGCTGGTTTTCAAGGTATTAGCAGTGAGAATAGAATTACAACACTTGGACGAGGAGGGTCTGACACTTCAGCTGTAGCCCTTGCTGCCTCTATCGGAGCAGATAGATGTGATATTTGTACTGATGTTGAAGGTGTTTTTACTGCTGATCCGCGAATAGTTACTGGTGCCAAGAAAATAGATAAAATAACATATGAAGAAATGCTTGAGATGGCTTCACAAGGTGCTAAGGTTTTACAAACAAGATCTGTAGAAATGGCTATGAAACACCATGTCCCTTTGCAAGTTTTATCTAGCTTTTCTGATTTGCCGGGCACTTTTGTAGTAGATGAGGAAAATATAGTGGAACAAGAAATTTTAAGTGGCGTGACTTATAGCCGAGAAGAAGCAAAAATTACCATACTTAATATGGCCGACAAACCTGGTGTTGCGGCAGCCTTATTCGGACCCCTAGCTGAAGCTTCAATAAATGTAGATATGATTGTTCAAAATGTATCTTCGGATGGTAAGTCAACAGACATGACATTTACAGTTCCAAGAAATGATCTAGATAAAGCTTTATCTGTGATTGATAGTGATGCCATAAATCTGGAATTTGAAAGAATAGAGTCTGATGCATATGTGGCTAAAATATCAGTAATTGGCATGGGTATGAGGAGCCATGCAGGCGTGGCCAGCAAGATGTTTAATGCCCTAGGAGACAAAGGCATAAATATTCAAGTTATATCAACATCAGAAATCAAAATTAGTGTTCTAGTTTCAGAAGAGTATACGGAGTTAGCTGTTCGGGCTCTTCATACAGCTTATGGATTAGATGCCGCTACAAAATAAATATAAATTATCAAACAATGATCTAGATTCTCTTTGGAGGCGTGGGTGCCAATTTTTAGGTACTAAATATGCAATTCTTGGAGGAGCAATGTCATGGCTCTCAGAAAAAAATTTGGTTTCTGCAATTTCTGAAGCAGGAGGTTTTGGTGTAATCGCCTGTGGATCTATGAGTCCTGATCAATTAGCTTTGGAAATAAGAGGGACATCAAGGAAAACAAAGAACCCTTTTGGAGTTAATCTGATATTATTGCACCCTGAATTAGATGCTCTAGTAGATACCTGTATAAAAGAAGAAGTTAAATTTGTTGTACTTGCTGGAGGAATGGCTTCACGCCAAGTTATTGATAAGCTGAATGAATCACAAGTTAAGGTAATAGCATTTGCTCCTACGCTAGCTGTGGCAAAAAAAATGCATCGTCATGGTGTTGGTGCTCTTATAATAGAAGGGATGGAGGCAGGTGGTCACATTGGTCCTGTGTCAACAAATGTATTAGCTCAAGAAATATTACCATATATTAGAGATATTCCTGTTTTCGTCGGAGGTGGAATAGGAAGAGGGGAAATGATAGCTTCATTCCTTGCTATGGGTGCCTCGGGATGCCAATTAGGAACAAGATTTGTCTGTGCGAAAGAATCTATTGCACATAAAAATTTTAAAACAGCTTTTATAAAGGCTAGTGCTCGAGATGCTCAAGTTACAACACAAATAGATCCAAATTTTCCAGTTATACCAGTAAGAGCAATAAGTAATGAAGGAACAAATAATTTTATTGAGGCACAGAGAGCAGCTATTACTCGTTTTAGAGATGGCAAAATAGATCAAAAGACAGCTCAATTAGAGATTGAGCACTTTTGGGCCGGTGCTTTAAAAAGAGCGGTAATCGATGGTGATGTTGTTAATGGGTCTTTAATGGCTGGCCAAAGTGTTGGGATGGTTAAAGCAGAACAATCGGTGGAAGAAATAGTCCAAGAGCTAGTTGAACAGGCAAATATGGCATTAAAATGATTGTTGGTATTTAATAGTTAAGTTTAAATTTCAGGTGATTTTACTATTTATATGTGTATAATCGACTATGTCTATGATTACTATATTTCCTAGATAGCTTTAAAAGTGTTTATTTTTCTGAATTAAACTATGCGGAAGTAAGGTTTGGGGGGACTTTTGCGGGGCGACTAGAAGGGTTGTTAGATGTCGAAAAGCAAAAATAAAAGACGGTTGGTAGAGAATAAGGAAATATTTGTTGAAAACCATGCCCTAAATGATGATGCCGAGAAGATTGGTAATGAATTAAGAGATGCAAGAATAAGAATTGGGTTAGAACTTTGCGATGTCGCGGATACGCTTAGAATTCAACTTGCTTATCTAGAGGCACTTGAAGAAGGTCGCATTTCGGATCTACCAGGGGCCGTGTATATTCTTGGTTTTGTTAGAACTTACAGTGTGTTTCTTGAGCTTGATGCGGATACAATTGTCCAGAGATATAAACAAATTTTTCCACAAAAAATCAATCCAGATAAATTAGATTTTCCCGACCCTATAAGAGAGAGTCGTACTCCAAAACCTTGGCTTATATTAATCGTATTGATCCTAGCAGGCTTGGCCTATGCAGGATGGTACTATGTTTCTTCATATGAACAAGGTGCTAATAAATTGGCAAGTGATCTGTCAGACTCGACAAATAAAAGCTTTACTCATGATGACCTTGATATGTTAAATAATAACACGGCAAAAAGTGCAAGCTCTAATCTTGCGCTTGTGGATGATTTGACTGATAAAGAAGCAATCTGGGAAGATGCAGGAAACCTATCCAAAGATTTAGATCTTAGTCAGGAGAATCAGCTTAACTCTAATATTTCATCTGATAATATAATCCAGGAAGTTGATATAGATTCTAGTACCACTCCAGTTAATGAAATAAATATTGAAGAAAACTTATTACAACAAGCTAATTCCTCTAATAATTCTCTATGGATCGATAATATAGAAACTGATTCTAATATTGAATTATTGGATATAGATTCATTAGCTGAGGATAATAACATCCAACTACAGAGCGGAGTGGGGGATAAATTATCAAGTGATTCTGTTAAAAACCAGGTGTTCGGAGAAATTAATGAGAATTTTAGGATACTAATTTTAGCTAAGGCAGATAGCTGGGTTCAAGTGCAGGGACCTGAAAACGAACTGTTAATTACAAGAATTCTCCGTACTGGGGACAGATATCGTGTTCCAGATAGAATTGGGTTAACAATGATTACTGGTAATGCAGGTGCCTTAGAAATTTCTGTTGATGGTGTAGTAGTTGATCCAGTAGGCCCAGTTGGTGCCGTGAGGAGAAACATTGCTTTAGATCCAAAACTTTTATTGGCAGGGGGAGCTGTAGTTTATGAAGATTAGGAGATAGTTTAAAAATCTTTTATATTCTATAATCACAAAATCTATATAAAAACAATTATATTAGCATTGATCAGCAACTTATATTCCATACTTATTTTATAAAGCGGAGGATTATTTTTGGAAAAACTCCAGCCAGTTAGAGGGACTCATGACATTCTCCCAGATGAACATGAACAGAGACGATTTATCACTAATCAAATCGCAGATTTAGCTTCTTGTTATGGATACAATGAAATAGCTACTCCAATTTTTGAGTTTACAGAAGTCTTTCAGAGAACACTTGGTGATACTTCTGATATTGTATCAAAGGAAATGTATACTTTTGAGGATAGAAGTGGTGAGAGCATCACACTCCGCCCAGAAAATACAGCTGGTGTAGCTCGTGCATTGATTAGCAATGGCTTAACTCAATCATTACCTTTAAAATTTTTTTATTCGGGGCCTATGTTCAGATACGAACGTCCTCAAAAAGGTCGACTGAGGCAGTTTCATCAGGTCGGTGTAGAATTGTTAGGAGTTCAAGAGACTCTCGGGGATATTGAGATAATTTCTTTAGGAGCCGAATCATTATCTAAATTAGGTCTGTTAGAGAAGACAAGACTTGAAGTTAATAGTTTAGGAGATAAAGAAAGTAGATTGAATTATCGAGAAGCTTTAGTAGGTTATTTGTCACAACACAGTAAAAGCTTGTCAGAAGATAGTCTTCGGCGTTTATCCTCTAATCCCATGAGAATCCTAGATTCTAAAGAGGATTCAGATAAAGAAATACTTAGAAATGCACCAAATATATCAGAATTTTTAAATGAAGAATCAGCTTCTTTTTTTGCAAAAGTATGTGCAGGTTTAGATAAACTTGGCATTGTATTTGAAATCAACCAACAACTTGTTAGAGGCTTGGATTATTATTGCCACACGGCTTTTGAATTTGTAACAGATGAACTTGGTTCACAGGGTACAGTTTTGGCTGGCGGACGATATAATGATTTAGTTGAGATGATGGGAGGAGTGCCTACATCAGGGATTGGCTGGGCAGCCGGTATTGAGCGTTTAGCAAGTTTAAATCATTTCACATCAAAAAAACAAAGGCCAATTTCTGTTATTCCAATTGGGGATAACGCACTTGAGAAAATGTTACCAATCATTTCTAGTCTCAGAAAAAGTGGTTTCACGATAGATTTAGGTTTTCGAGGAAATCTCTCAAAAAGAATGAAACGAGCAAATCTCCTTAATTCTTGTTACGCAATCATTATAGGAGATGATGAAATTGCTAAATCTTTGGCGGTTTTTCGTAACTTGGACACAGGTGATCAACATGAGGTCCTACTAAATCAGTTACATGCAGAATTAACTAGGCTTTTACCTAATTCAGGAATAAAAAATTGAGCTTTCAGTTACGGTTGGAAAAAGTATTAGGCCGCTACAGCGATATAGCAGCAAAGCTATCTGATTCTGATATCGGAACTGATGATCGTATTAGCCTAGGCCGGGAATACAGCGAATTAATGCCTTTAGTTGAAGCAATAGAAAAACTTAAGTCTGTTCAGGATGAAATTTCTGGCCTTGAGGACTTGATTGCAGAGGATGATACCGAGCCTGAAATGAGTCGCTTGGTAGAGGTTGAGCTAGGTGATCTTAAGAGTGCATTGCCTGATCTGGAGCAGAGAATAAAATTATTATTGCTGCCAAAGGATGAGGCTGACGATAGAAACGCTATATTGGAGATTCGAGCAGGTACGGGCGGTGACGAAGCTGCTCTTTTTGCTGGTGACCTTACTCGTATGTATCAACGATATGCAGAATCTAATCAATGGAAATTTGAGTCGGTTTCTTTTTCTGACACAGGGCTTGGTGGGACAAAAGAAGCGATTTTTGAGATCAGCGGACGCGGGGCATTTGCTAAACTCAAATTTGAATCAGGAGTACATCGCGTGCAAAGAGTCCCTGAAACAGAAGCAAGTGGGAGGATTCATACATCAGCTGCAACAGTTGCTGTCTTGCCACAAGCTGAGGATGTTGATGTAAATATAGAGGATCGTGATTTGCGTGTGGATGTTTATCGTGCGAGTGGACCTGGTGGACAAAGTGTGAATACGACTGATAGTGCTGTCCGAATAACACATCTGCCAACAGGTATTGTAGTCACGCAGCAAGATGAAAAGTCACAACATAAAAATAAATCTAAGGCATTAAAAGTATTAAGGGCTAGACTGTATGAACACCAACGTCAGCAAAGAGATGCTGAACGTGCTGCAGATCGAAAAGGACAAGTTGGAAGTGGCGATCGATCTGAGAGAATCAGAACTTACAATTTTCCTCAAGGAAGAGTTACTGACCATAGAATTAACTTAACTCTACATAAACTTGAGAAAGTATTAGCTGGGGAAGCACTCGATGAAGTTATAAATGCCTTGATAACAGAAGATCAGGCACGCCGCTTAGCAGAAAGTGCATAAAGTTTACCGTCAATATCCTGCAACTTATTCGCATGTACTTGAATATGGAATTAAATTATTGCGAGATGCTAGCGTTCCAAATCCTGGGGTAGACGCAAGGGCACTTTTGTCGGAAGTCAGATCCTTTTCTCGCAAAAATGTGTTTTTTGGGGGTAAAGATATAATTTCTGAGATCGAACTTGAAAAATATTCAGGATATCTTGAACGAAGATTATTAGGTGAGCCTGTAGCCTATATTATAGGTAAAAAAGAGTTCTGGAGTCTAGATTTTGCTGTTAATCGGTCAACACTTATTCCACGTCCAGATAGCGAAACATTGGTGGAGGCAGTAATAAATTACCTTTATGAGGCTGCTATTCCAAATCCAAAGATTTTGGATTTGGGGACAGGAACAGGGTGTTTATTAATCTCTATCTTGAGTGAATTTCCTGAAGCATTAGGTTTTGGTGTTGATATTGACGAAGCAGCTTCAAATATAGCACGAAATAATGCTATTCAACACGGTTTACAAACTAGAGCATTATTTTATGTGGGAAATTGGGGTGAAGCTTTTAGAAATGGTGTTGATATAATCATTAGTAATCCCCCATATGTAGCAAATGATAAAGCCCAAACCTTAAGCAAAGATATAATAGAATTTGAACCAAATATTGCATTATTTGCTGGGTCTGATGGATTAAACTCTTATCGTGAGATTGTGTGCGGTCTTGATGATATTTTAGTTCCTGGTGGTCGAATATTTGTCGAGATTGGTTTCAGACAATCTCAAAAAGTTAAGAGGATTTTTAAAAATGAAGGCTATATGTTAATGGGAAGTTGGTCAGATTTAGCCGGAATTGAGAGATGTGTGGGATTTCGGGCACCAAAATAGGCTAAAAATTAAATATTTTTAAAAAAAATGAAGTTTTGTCTTGCAAACTTTGTTGTGCTCGTTAATTTCATTTAAGCAACTGGGAACTGGGCATACAAAATTCCCAGAGTTCTAGATCCTGATAATGTAGATTTCTTTTAGTCACTATGACATTTCGAATTTCATAATTGGGAGGTTGCAAATTCAAAACAGTAGAAGAGTGTATAATTTAATTCACCCTAAACATGAGTAACGTAATGAAGCAATCGCAGAATACGCGACGGTCGCGAGGTCACAGAGGAGGGCGTCGCCCAAACCAACAAGGTCGAAATGCTAGTTTTGAGAGTAATGGGCCTGACGGAAAAATTAGAGGCAATGCCCATCAGGTAATTGACAAATATCAATCTCTTGGACGTGACGCTTTAATAGCCGGCGATAGAATAGCTGCTGAAAATTATTTTCAACATGCTGAGCATTATTCTAGAGTTCTTAAAGCCAGTGGGGATGCCAAACCTAAAAACACAAATGGAAACCGCAAAGAAAATGGCCATGACGGTCAAGAGCAAACTCTTAATAATGGAGTTGATGAGCTAAATGCTCAATCTGTTGAAAGTAACACGGAAGTTGATAATTCTACTGAACAAGATGCCCCTAATGGAACCGGCAGAAAAGAAAACGATCTTTCTAAAAATACTGTTGGAGAAATTGAATCAAATGATTTTGAATTACCTGCAGATGAGGCTCCAGCGGCAGATGAGGCTCCAGCGGCAGATGAGGCTCCAGCGGCAGATGAGG
>MDTE01193665.1_pt1 | contig 92702 bp, 77 predicted proteins | sample 811231 | NCBI WGS metagenome assembly MDTE01 (sample SAMN05326651, study PRJNA326480) | marine metagenome | isolation source: seawater | place: Indian Ocean: Red Sea | collected 2010 | reverse complement strand
TCGAGTGCCCAAGAGAGGACTCGAACCTCCACGGGAAATAAATCCCACTAGGTCCTGAACCTAGCGCGTCTGCCAATTCCGCCACTTGGGCCCGTGAGGGTCCAAGGATACGCACTCGATTGGGGGTTGGCAAGCTGTTGGGAACGACCCCGTTTGCCGACAGTTTTCAACGCTTTTGTAGCAGAACGTTGACGCCCTTCTTGTTCGACAACGCGATGTCGGAGAGACCATCTCCGTTGACATCCGTCACCAGGAACTGCGTCCCAACACCGGTGCCGAGTCCCGCTTTGATCTCGTGCGGCACGAATCGCGGACCCGTCTTTTTCTTTTGCACCTCGTACCAGTACATCTTGACCGGGTCCTTTCCGCCGGGGTCGCTGCCGTTGTGGGCGAAAAACCTCTTGCCGGTGACGAGGTCTCGCGTGCCGTTTCCGGTCAGGTCCGCCCATTCCATCGCGTGCGTCTGCGAATACGACTCGTCGATCAGGTGGTACTTGTACTTCGGCCGCTCATTTCCCCCCACGTTTTCGAACCACCAGACGCCAAACGTGTGAGCGGAACTCATCACGAGGTCGCTGTCTCCGTCGAGGTCGAAATCATCAACGTAGATATTGGCCGCTCGCAGAGGTGCACTCTTGGAGTCCTTGGCCAGGTGCAGCGGATGGAATTCCCACGTGTCGCTACTGGGTTTGGCCGGTGCTTCCCACCAGCCGTGTGGAATCACGACATCCTGTCGGCCGTCCCGGTTGATGTCTCCAACCCCCAGGCCGTGGTAGTACTTGAACGTCCCGTTCTTCATCGGGTCGCCCTTGCGGCTGATCGCGCGAAATGGCCACAAACCTGGCGGTGATTTGGGCCCGGGGAGTCGAACGTATCCCATCTGGCTCTGCGGCTGAGAACCGAAGATCAACTCGGGGGATCCGTCACCATCGAGATCCTCGAATTCGGGCGACTCGTTGCAGATGCTTGTCCAGACAGTGTGTGGTTTCCAGTGGCCACCGGTCCGGCCGGGATTCTCGTACCAGTGAAAGGGGTCGCCGGGGAAGCCGATGTAGAACACGTCCTGCCAGCCATCCTGGTTGATGTCCCAGCCAAACATCGCGAAGCAATTGCTGTAGCCCTTGCCAGCCACGAAGTCACCTGGCTTGCGGATCTCGTGCACGGTCCACTTCGGCCCCTCGTACCAGACGTCCCCCGCGATCACATCGTTGAACCCGTCGCGATTGACGTCAAAGACCGCCACACCCTCGGCCCGGAATCTTGCGTCGAGCTTGAGACGCTGCCATTTCACATCCGACGCCGAGACGGGGGCCGAGTTCTCCAGGATGCGGACGCGGTGATTGGAACTGTCACCAATATAAACGCGGTTCTTGGCATCGACGTAGATGCCATGGGGACGGGCGAGTCGACAGGAGCCGGGTTCACCATCCGGACCGTCGGCGAGCTTTCCGTCGCCGACCAGGGTGTGAATCGTGCCGCTCTTCTTGCGAATCACGCGGATCGTGTGGCTCTCGGTGTCGGCGATATAGATGTCGCCGTTTCTTCCCGCAGCGATCCCCTTGGGACCACTCAGCTTCGCTTCCTTGGCCGGTCCACCATCACCGGTGTAGCCCTTTTCGCCATTGCCGGCGACGTGGTGGAGGGTCTGCTTGTCGAGATCGATTCGGTAGACCGCGTTGCCCTCCCGGAGTGCGAGCACCAGTTGACCATTGCCAGCAAAGTCGAGGGCCCGAGGACCATTGAGCGGCGTTCCACTGAGCTTGGCTCCATCGGGCGTCGGCTTGCGTTCGCCAGTCCCGGCGAAGGTTGAGATCGTGCCGGTCTTGAGGTCGACACGACGGATGCGGTGATTGCCGATGTCGCAGATGTAGAGGTTGCCGCGGTCGTCGAGTGCGATCGAGTGAGGCACCCGGAGTTGTGCCTTGGTCGCCGGACCACCGTCCCCGCTGAAGCCCGGCTGACCGGTTCCGGCCACCGTGCTGATCCGATGTGTCCTGGCGTCGACGCGGCGGACGAGGTGGTTTTTCATCTCAACGAAGAACATGTTGCCTGCCGCGTCAAAACGCACCTCGTACGGTTCGTGGCAGAGAGCGTCGGTGGCCAGGCCGCCATCGCCGCCGTAGCCCGGTTTGCCGGTGCCGGCCACTGTCGAGATGAGTCCCGTCCGCCGGTCAATCCGCCTGACGCAGTGGTTGTCAATCTCGCACACGTACAACGCGCCGTCGGGACCGAGCGACACACCAAACGGTCCGCCCACCGAGGCACGAGACGCAGGTCCACCGTCGCCCGAGTACCCGGTCTTGCCGAGTCCGGCAACCGAAACGACTCGTCCCGCCGCCACCAACGGTTCTGTGGCAACCGGGGCTGATGTCGCGATGAGCGCGAGGACGAGAACCGGAATAGCTCGGAACGCGGGCGGCGTAATGAGACGAATCATGGTGGACTCTCTTGATGCCATGGAACGCGGGGAGGCCATCGTATCGCCGCCACCAGCGGTTCGCCATGCGACGCTACAGGGGCTGCCAGCCGGTGCCCTGGTGGCCCCAGTCGCGGCCGGTCGGGTGCAGAATCTCGGCCAGGATCTCCGCCGATTCGACGAGCCGAGGGCCCGGCCGATTGAAAAACTGGTGCCCGTCAGTGATGGCCACGTTGCCTTGCTGGACCGCTCGCAGGTCGTTCCACCACGGCTGGTCCGAGATGACAGCCAGTTCGGATCGGGTCCGGCCGATGTCGAGTCCACAAGGCATCAGGATCAGGTGATCCGGGTCAGCCTCGGCGAGGGCCGTCGATTCGATCCACGGCGAATGCTGGCCGGCGGTGCCCAGGATGTCGGTGCCACCGGCGGTGTCCACGAGTTCCGGGACCCAGTTCCCCGCCACCATCAGGGGCTCCAGCCACTCGATACAGACGACTCGAGGCCTGGTGTCAGCGGCTAGCTCGTGGGTCGACTCGGACAGGGATCCCATCCTGGTGGCGAGCGTGTCGACGAGGCACTCGGCTGCCTCCTCCAGCCCGGCGGCACGGCCCACGTCTCGGATCGACTGCCAGACGTCGCCGAGCGTGCGGGGAGCCAATGAGAGGATGTCCGGAGACGACGGCATCGTCTCGTCCAACGACAACCGGAGGTCATCCAGGTGGACGGCACAGACCTCGCACTGATCCTGCGTGATGACGAGGTCTGGCGCTACAGCGGACAACTGAGCCTGGTCGACCTCGAAGATCGACAGGGCGTTTGCGAGCCGCTGCTTGATGTCGCTGTCGATGTCGATCGAGGATCGCGACGGATCGATTCGCGGGCGGCTGCAGATGGGCACGACTTCGAGACCACCCGGAAAATCGCATTCGTGCGAGCGGCCCACAAGCCGCTGGCTAGCACCGAGAGCAGCCACGATCTCGGTCGCACTGGGCAAAAGCGAGACGATGCGGTGCGCGGGCATCGGTCACCATCGTGGCTGGCGTCAGCAGCGGCCGGTGTGACCGTGAGATCAGCCCCGATCGCTGACTCGGACAGGTGCCGGTGTCAGCTCAGGCAGCAGGGCCCACGAGCTGAACGCGACGGGTGTGAACACGGCCAGGGCGATCAGCGAGTTGCGGAAAAACGGCAAGGCCATCGTGTAGCAGGTCACCAAGCCGCTGAAGTCGGCGGTGTACATGCCAGTTCCGGCCCAGACACCGAGGTTGGTCACCAGGAAAAACAAGGTTTCGGCGGCGAGTGCCGTTCCAGTGATCCGCCACACCGAGCGGTGTTCACGCAGGAGAAAACCGAGTGAAACGCTCGCAGCAAATGCCCCGTAGACAACCAGGGTGTGCTGGTAAAACGCGTTCTCCAAGCTTCCGCTGATGACGCCGATGAGTGCGTCGGAGACGAGCATGATTCCCAGTGGACAGGCGATGGCGAGAGAACGACGTGAGAAGTGGGCGCCGGCGAACAGGCAGAGCGCCGTCATCGGCGCAAAATTCCATGGATAGACCATGCGGTCGATCGGAATCTCGACGCCCGTGGATCGAAGTATCCACGGCAGGAGCCGGATCACAAGCGCGTAGGCCACAAAGGCAATCACAAACCAAGTGCGCGGGCGTCGCATCGGACAACCACCTCGTCAGGTCCCATGTCGATCGGCGATGGCCTCGCCGTTGGTCGGGCAATTACACCACATCAGCCGATTCAATGGAATCCAATGCCGCGACCTCGTTTCCTCTGACCCCAATTTGCGAGTTGGTCAGGATTGGGCTTGTGTGGCAGCGCGGTTGAGCCGGTTGTTGAGTGCGGTGCCGAGGCCGTGATTGGGAAAGGGGAGAGCGATGATCTGCTGGAGATTGTGGCCGTCAAGGCGATGAAGGGCAGCAAAGAACCCAGCAGTGGCCTCGACCAGGTCCCCATCGCGAGACAGCACCTCGAGATGCGCCCAGCCGTCGGTGATCTCAGGTGTCGAGAAGACCAGCAGGCCGCTGCACGGAGGTACCGTGGTGGGGAGCTCGGCGAGCAACTTGACTGGAGTCGAGGGGGCGTAGTGCCGTGCGAGCATGCCGGGGGCGGGAGCCGCTTGGTCCACTGGCTGAGCTCCCTCGAAGACCTCGACCGACCCCACAACCTCTTCCAGTTCTTCTCTCGTAACTCCTCCCGGGCGAAGCAGACGGGGAGTGTCGCTGGTCATGTCGAGGACGGTGGATTCGACTCCGACACGACAGGGGCCGCCATCGAGAATCACCTGGACCCGGTCAGCGAGTTGCTCCCGGACGTGTTCGGCCGTCGTCGGACTGATACACCCGAAGCGATTGCCGCTGGGGGCAGCGATGGGGCAACCGGCCATTTCAATGAGCTGACTGGCGATCGGGTGATCTGGGACTCGGACTCCCACGGTGGGGAGGCCGGCGGAGACGATTGGCGGGATGGAGTCGGAACGCGGGAGCACCATCGTGAGCGGGCCGGGCCAGAAAGCATCTGCCAACTGGCGGGCGTCGTCGCTCACGGAGGCGGTGACACTGTGCAACTCGTTTGGGTCAGCCAGGTGTACGATGATGGGATCGAATCGGGGGCGTCCCTTGGCCTCGAAGATCCGGGCGACCGCCTGATCGTCAGTGGCGTTGGCTCCCAGTCCGTAGACGGTCTCGGTCGGGAATGCGACGAGATCGCCTTGCCGCAGTTGAGCGGCGGCCTGTGCAATTGATGATGCCGTTGGTCCGGAGGATGGATTGGGCGGCGGGGCGGATGAGGTCACGGCAACTCGACGAACAGGTCGTCTCCTTCGACGGTGACGGGGAAGGAGGCATGCTGGATCGCCTCGGTCAGGCAGTGCTGGCCGGTGGTGACGTCAAATTGCCAGCCGTGCCAGGGGCAGGTGACGACACACCCGTCGAGGACACCCCGTCCGAGTGGGCCACCCGCGTGCGGGCAGACGCCATCGAGGGCATGAAACTGGCCGTCGACGTTGAACAGGGCGACAATGCGACCCGCGACAGTCAACTCGTGAGAGCTCCCGACGGGAACCTCGGACACGGCGGCGACTCGGACTCGCTGGCTCATGGAATTCCATGTTCACGACGATCCGGCCGGCCGTCAACGGCGGCTGTGGATTGTCGTATCAGGCGGCCCAGGGGACCGATCCGGGTCTGGCTCGCCGGCTGCGGCGGCCCTTGTCGCGGGGGACGGATTTCCAGCGTCGGTGCAACCAGAAGTACTGCTCGGGAGCGCGCTCGACGACCCGCTGCAAGGCATCGGTGTAGGCCTGGGTGAGACTTCTCACAGGGTCGTCGTCGAAGTCGCGCGTGTCGATCAATGCCTCGCAGCCCACCTCGAACCGTTCGGGGCCGTCTTTGGGTTCCAACCGCAGTGCATAGCCAACACAGATCAGCGCGTCGTAACGCAAGGCCAACAGCGCGATGCTCTTGAAGGTCGACGCCCTGTGGTCGAAGAAGTCGACAAACATCCCGTGCGATCCCGCGTCCTGGTCGCCCAGCATCGCCAGGTGGCCGCCCGACTCGAGTCGATCGACCATGTCGCCGCTGGCCCCGTTTTTGTCAATCAGATCGTGACCGGTGTCAGACCGGAAATCGAGAAAGAACCGGTCAAGGTACGGGTTGTCGAGACGTCGTGCGACGACGCCCATTGGAAACCCGAACAGTCCGAAGATCCAGACGGCGAGTTCCCAGTTGCCAAAGTGGCCGGAGAGGAGAATGACCGGACGGTCCGCAAGCAGTGCCGCGACGGCCTGGTGCTCGTTGCGGAAGCGAATCAGCCGGCGAAAGTTGGTGCGGTTGAGTCTGTGGCGGAGATGGATGATGTCTCCAACCGTGCGGAACAGATGCCGCCACATACGCGAGATCAAGTGGTCGACGGGAGCATCAGGTCCGAGTGCACGACGAATGTTTTGGGCGCACACGTCGCGCCGGGTCCAGCGTCCCGGCAGAAGGCGACAGATCAACACCGCGGCGAGGGAGGCTCCGAAATCGATGGCTCGACGCGGCAGGCGGCCGATGACCGCGATCACCGCACGGAAGACGGCGTATTCGAGGATGTGCCTGAGCCGCTGGGCCATGTCGGCGTCCTTGCCGTGGCGTGTTGGGAGTGTTGTCGTGAGTGTGTTCGCGAATGGTGCGTCGGGTCAAGAGCGATGGCCCGTCGGGAAGGGGCGAATGAGCTCGGGCTGCGTTACTTCTGTTTACGCAGTTCGGCGGGAATCCTCGGATCCCGGGCCAGTGGCAACGAGACGGCCTTGCCGGTCCAGGACGACTGGTAGATGCCGAGGATAATCTCAACGCTCCGACGCCCCTCGCGGGCGTCAATCAGCGGCTTGCTGCCGGTTTGGATCGAGCGAATGAAGTCCTTGAGCTGGTGGGTATGCCCGTCATAGGAGATGGCTGAGGGATCGCTGGCACCGGTGCCGCCGACATCTTCTCCGCCGAATTTCCGGATCACCGCGGCGTCGCTGCTTTTGCCCTTGGCAAATTCCCAGGTCACCAGCCGATCTTCCTCGATCACCGCCGTTCCCTCGGTCCCGTGGATCTCGACTTTCTTGGAGAAGCCGGGATAGGCCGACGTGGTGGCCTCGATCGTGCCGAGGGCTCCGTTGGCAAACCGCAGCGCAGCCACTCCGGTGTCCTCGACCTCGATCCGCTTGTGAGCCAGCGTGTCGGTCAGGGCCGTGACCTGCTTCACGTTGCCCATCAAGTAGGCAATCAGGTCGACGCTGTGAATGGCCTGGTTCATGTAGGCCCCGCCACCATCCAGGGCCCAGGTGCCCCGCCAGCCGCCGCTGTCGTAATACTCCTGCGTCCGCCACCACTTGACGTAGCTGTCTGCGAGCGTGAGCTTGCCGAAGCGGCCGCCGTCGATGGCCTTCTTGAGAGCCTGCGTCACGCCGTGATACCGAGAGGGGAAAATGGTGGTCAGCTTGACTCGGTTCTTGCGGCAGGCGTTGATGATGGCGTCGCAGCGCTTGAGGTTGACCTCCAGAGGCTTCTCGACGACCACGTGTTTGCGGGCGTTGGCGGCGGCCACGGCGGGATCCTGGTGGGCACCGCTGGGTGTGCAGATGGTGACGACATCGACCGAGGGGTCGGCGAGCATCTCGTCGAGACTCTTGTAGGCCGTCACGCCAGGATTGGCATCGGCGAATCGCTCAGCCGCAGCGGGAAAGGCGTCGAAGCAGGCCGTGATTCTGGCGCCTCGGATGTCACCGACCGCGAGAGCGTGGAAGTTGGCAATCATGCCGCAGCCGACAATGCCGAAACCGGTAGCCATGGTGGGAGTCCTTGTTGTGTGAGCCTCGTTGTCGAGGCGGGGCTATTCCTGGTGTTTGAGAACGACCCGGCAGAACCGTTTCTTGCCGACCCACAGCAGCATGCCGTCGACCACGCTCACCGGTGCGTCGTGACTCTCGAATCGCTCCTTGTCCTCGCCAAAATACGCTCCACCTTGAGAGATCGCGCGTCGGGCTTCGCTGGTGGAGGTGCAGAGATTGGTGAGCTTGAGCAGCTGTGCGGCGGGGACCTGGCCGTTGTCGAGATCCGCGGTGCTGACGGTGACCTCGGGGATCTCCTGCGGACGACCACCGGAGCCGATTTCTCGTTCCCAGCGGCTGATCGCCTCGGTTGCCTCGTCGGACGAGTGGTACTCGGTGATCACCAGTTCGGCCAGCCGTTGCTTGCACACCTTGGCATGACCCGACAGGAGACTGTCGACCTCGCCCAGCGGCAGGTCGGTCAGCAGCTCGAAGTACATTTTCATGCAGCCATCAGGCAGCTGCATGAATTTCTTGATCATCTCGAATGGCGCGTCGGCTATGGCGATGTAGTTGCCGAGGCTCTTGCCCATGCGACGATGACCGTCAAGACCGACGAGGATTGGGGACATCACCCCCACCTGGCCTGGTTGGCCGGCGTCCTTCTGGAGATCTCGAGCGAGCATGAAGCTGTAGAGTTGTTCGGTTCCTCCGAGTTCAATGTCGGCGGAGATCTTCACCGAGTCCCAGGCCTGCATGATCGGGTAGAGGCATTCGTGCAAGTAGATGGGTGACTCGGCCTTGTAACGCTGAGAAAAGTCGTCGCGGGTGAGCAGTTGTGCGACGGTCACTTTGCTCGTTAATTCGAGTGTTTCCTGGAACGTCATCGGAGCAAACCAGTCTCCGTTGCGAATGACCTCGGCCTGATCCAGGTCAATCACCTTGGCCAGCTGTGCCAGGTAATCCTCGGCGTTCGATTCAACCTGATCGGCGGTCAGCCTCGCCCGGGTCTCATCCCGACCGCTGGGGTCACCGACCAGCGCGGTGTAATTCCCGATGATAATGACCGCCTGATGTCCCAGGGATTGGAACTGGCGCATCTTCCGCATTGGGACGGTGTGCCCGAGATGCAGGTCGATCCCGGTGGGGTCAATGCCGTATTTCACTCGCAGAGGCGTGTCGGTCTCACGGCTCTTCTCGAGCTTCTCGACCAGCTCGTTCTCCGGCACGATCTGCTCGGTGCCGCGTCGAATGATGGCCAGTTGTTCGTCGACCGGAGGAAACGGCATGAGGTGGGATCTGTCAGCTGGTCAGGTTTGAAGCGGGCGGTTCAGCGAATTGCCAAGCTAGCAACCGACCTCGTCCTGTGAAAGCGGATGGGGTCAGAGCTTGAAGAGTGAATAGTGGCCTGATGACTTCGGATAATCGAGAGTGCCGCGATCCCCTATTCACTCTTCAAGCTCTGACCCCACTTTCGGCCAGAAGCGAGATGATGTTGTAGGCGTTGAACAACAGGTGGATGAAGACGGCGGCCACGAAGCTGCCAGTGCGGTGGTAAAAGACGCCCAGGACGAGTGCGAGCGGCAACAGGCAGACTGGGTCGAGCCAACTGCTGCCGATGTGAATCGCGCAAAACGCCATTGCGGTGGTGAGAATGGCTGTCCGTGGTGGCATGTACCGGAGCAGCGATCGTTGGAGGACGACTCGGAACAGCAACTCCTCGGTGAACGGAGCCACGAGGACCGCGCTGCAGACGATCGAGATGAGTACGTGGCGGGTGGAATCCTGCTCGATCAACTGCAACAGCGGGTGCAGGTCGGCGTCGGTTCGAAGCGGCTCGGTCAGCTTGAAAACCACGAAGGTGGGGGCGAGAGAGGCCAGGAAGCCGACGGCTCCGAATCGGAGCTGCTGGATGATGGGGATTCGCGGAGCGTCCGACATGTCGGTCGACATCCTCGATTGGGCGATTTCAATGAGCCCGACGACAAAGATGAAGACGCCGGCACGCACGAGGGCGTTGTGGAGGACGACCGTGTTGATGGCGTCGGGGCCGGTTGGCATCTTGGGTAGCGGCTTGCCCAGAGCCATGCTGAAACCGAGCCAGGCGAAAAAAGACGCTGGGAAGAGCCAGCCCGGCCAGGTGGGCGGGCCAACGGCGCACGGCGGGGGCCACGGCTGCCCTCTCATCGCACGCACCGCCAGAAAGGCGCAGGTGCCGAGTGACCCGAGGCTGAGCAGTGCGGCGAGAGTGAGAATGAGCGGAGACATGTGAGGCGTCATTGTAGGCGAACTGGTGGGAGTCTGCTGAAGCTGTCCGCACTCGAGTGGATTGCTATCATCAGCGACGTGGCAACTATCCTGGACAAGATCGTCGAGCGGACCAGACAGGACGTCGCCGCCAGGAAGGCGGTCTGTCCGGTGCTCGAACTGGAAGCGCGGCTCCCCGCGGCACCGGCCTGTCGAGGGTTTGCCGGGGCGATCTTGAACTCGGACACCGTGTCGCTGATTGCCGAGATCAAGAAGGCTTCACCATCGGCAGGCGTGATCCGAGAGGACTTTGATCCGGTGATGATCGCCCGGACTTATGCAGAGGCCGATGCCACCTGCCTGAGTTGTCTCACCGACGAGCCCTTCTTCCAGGGTCGGCTGGAATTTCTGGAGTCGATACGTGCCGAGGTGGATCGCCCGGTGATGCGCAAGGACTTCCTGCTGGATCCCTATCAGCTGCTGGAGGCTCGCGTGGCCGGTGCGGACGCCGTTCTGCTGATCGCCGAGTGCCTGGAAGAGTCGCAATTGACTGACATGTACCAGGCCGCCGTCGACCTGGGGATGGATGTTCTGTTGGAGATTTACGATCGGTCCAACTTGGACCGGGCGCTCAAACTGGAGCCGCCATTGCTCGGAGTGAACAACAGGGATCTCAGAACGTTCGAAACCGACCTCGGCCACACGCTACGGGTTGGCGAATCGCTGCCGACGTCGACGTTGCTGGTGGCCGAAAGCGGGATCCGCACCCGAGAAGATGTCGAGATGCTGGCAGCCGGGGGAGTCAGCGCGATCCTGGTCGGCGAGACCCTGATGCGAGCCGAGTCAATCAGTCAACAGGTGAGAGAGCTCGTGGGCGTGCCACGGTTGTGAGTCCCGAGAGTCAAGGAGGAGTGGAGAGAGATGGCAAGTGATTATCCCGTCGAGCATGTCCTGGTCGTGCCCACCACCCTGTTTCACGAGATTGGACATTTCCAGGGGTTCTGCCCAGACATCGATGTGTATCTCGAACGGCTGCTCGATCCGGCCCAGATGAGCTTTCGGCCCAGGGACAGTGTCGAGGAGGATCCGAGCCTGAAGCAGCTGATCCCGTATTGTGTCTTTCGACATGACGGTCGGGTGTTCCATTACCGGCGTGGGACGGAGCAGGGCGAGGGGCGGTTGCACAGCAAGCGTTCGATCGGGATCGGCGGGCACATCTCGTCGGAGGACTCTGAGGCGGGAGGGTCGCCGTACGAGGAGGGCATGCAGCGAGAAATCGACGAGGAGGTCTTCCTGGAGGCAGCCTTCACGCAGCGGTGTGTGGGCCTGATCAACGACGACCTGACCGAGGTGGGACGTGTGCACCTGGGCGTGGTGCATGTCTTCGATCTGGATGAACCCAAAGTTCGCCCAAGGGAGGAGTCGATAATCGACACAGGGTTTTCCACTCCCGAAGAACTGGTCGCAGATGCGGAGTCGTTTGAGACCTGGTCGCAGATCTGCCTGGAGCACCTGTTGGGTGTCGGGGAGGTTGGCGGGAGCGGTTGAGGTGGATCACGGCGGCGTCGGCAAAGGAGTGCAGACGATGAGAATTCGCGTGACGCTGGCCGCGATCGGCCTGCTGCTGTTCCTGGTGGCCTGGGCCGCAGACTGGTCCCGTGCCGCGGACACCCGACCGGGCCAATTGGCTGGCGGCGCGGTTGATGCCAATGGGCTCAAACGGATGCTTGGCTCGTTGGGTATCGCGTCGAAACAGGCTGGCGCCCGACTCGATTTCGATTACCAGGCCAAAAAGGGCGACCAGGAGTGGGATTTCACGATGTCGGCGGTGCTCAGCCGGGGCGGTGGGACGATCTGGGTGATGGCCTGGCTGGAGGAGATGCCCAAGAAGGCGGCCCGCATCCCTGCGGCGGCATTGCTGGGGATGCTCTCGGAGAACGACAAGCTCGGCAATGGGAAGTTCTTTGCCTACGACCGGACAAACCGCCGTTTTCTCATGCAGCGGGTCCTGGTCAATGAATCAATGAGTCCGGCTAGGCTGCGAGAGGTGATGGATGATCTCGCGGCCGGAGTGATGGACTCACATCTGACCTGGGCCGTGTCTCGCTGGTCCGAAAAACCGGCCGTGCGTCAGTCTGCTGTACCCCCGGCGCCTCCGGCCGAGCGACGGCGGTAGACAAAGAGGATGCGCGGACGGAGGCGGCACTCAGCCTGCGAGGTCGTCGTTCACGGTTGAGGCCAGACTGGTGCTTGGGCGTTGTTCGGGGTCGGTGGGCGGGCTAAAATGGGCAAACCGGTGGCCACTTTGCGGCCATTCCCGCCAGGGAGCCCCTCCGGCTCCTCTCCCACGTTCCCACCACCTGAATTCGGACCTCCCATGAGATCCCGCTGGTTCTGTGCCTGTGCGCTGCTGCTTGCGACGTGGAGTTCTGCCGGCGCCGCAGAATTGCTGCCCTCCGAGACTCCCATCAACGTCGCCATCGACCACTACATGCGGCTTGGATGGACGGAAGCCAAGGTGTCGCCGGCACCTCAACTTTCGAGTGCCGGCCTGGTGCGACGGATGACGATCGACCTGGCTGGCCGGATTCCCACGGTGGGCGAGACTCGTGCCTTCGTCGCCAGCCAATCGCCGACGAGGTGGACACAACTGGCCGATCGTCTGTTGGCGAGTCCCGACTTTGCCTTCCATCACCGGAACCGCCTGGACCTGTTGCTGCTGGCTTCGAAGAAGCGAGACAACGAGTTTCGCCAGTACCTGTTGAAAGCGGCCCGAGACAATGTCAGCTGGGACGTCCTGTTTCGGCAGATGATGGTGGGTCGAGAATCGAACAAGGATGAAAAGCCGGCGTTGGCCTTCCTCAAGGCTCGAGCTGGAAGCCTCGACGACTTGACCAATGACACCAGCGTGCTGTTCTTCGGTGTCAACGTGAGCTGTGCCAAGTGCCACGATCATCCCCTGGTCGATGACTGGAAACAGGACCACTTTTACGGCATGGCGTCGTTCTTCACCCGGACATACCTGACCAAGAAGAACACGCTGGCCGAAAAATTCAGCGGTTCGATCAAGTTCAAGACGACTGAGGGCAAGGAGAAGCAGGCGCGATTCATGTTCCTGACCGGCTCGGAAGTGAAAGAGCCAGAGGTCAAGAAAACGGCCCAACAGCGGAAGGCCGAGGACGCCGAGGTCAACCGTCAAAAGAAGGACGCCAAGGCGCCCCCGGCCAAGGTCCCCGACTTCAGTCCTCGGGCCAAGCTCGTCGAGATGGCGCTCCGACGTCAGGACCGTGAGTTTTTCGCGCGGGCGATTGTCAATCGTATCTGGCTCCGGTTGATGGGACGCGGCATTGTTGATCCCCCCGACCAGATGCACTCGGCCAATACGCCGTCGCATCCCGAATTGCTGCGCTGGCTGGCTCGCGACCTGGCCGAACACCGTTACGACTTAAAGAGACTCATCCGTGGCATCATCTTGAGTGACGCCTATGCGCTCTCCAGCCGCCAGGTCGGTGATGGGGGGGGGCCGCCACCGGAAACATTTGCGGTGGGTAGCGTGCGGGTGATGACTCCCCGGCAATACTCGCTGTCGCTGTTTGTGGCATCTCGCAATCCCGACGACGTGTCGTCGCAGGTGCGATCGGCGGATTGGGCCAAGACACGTGAGACGCTGGAGAACGAGTCGAATGATCTGGCGAACCAGATCGAGCTGCCTGGCGACAACTTCCAGGTCAGCGTCGATGAAGCCCTGTTGTTTTCGAACAACGACCGCATCCAGAACAACCTGTTGCGAAATACCGACGATCGGCTGGTCGGCCACTTGGTGAAGATGACCGACCGCCAGCTTATGATCACGACCGCGTTTGAGACGATGCTGGCCAGGAAGCCGGCGGCCGAGGAGATTGCGGCATTTGTGGCATTTTTGACGAAGAGAGAGAAGGCAGGACGAGTGACGGCGATCCAGCAGATGGTCTGGGCGCTGCTGACCAGTCCCGAGTTGCGGTTCAACTACTGATCAACGACGATACGCCCGAGTCTTGCGGCTCACGGCTCAACACAGCGACTTCCCCGTCGGATCCGGCGGGATGGAATCTCAAGGAGCTACCGGACATGGCACGGACCAACGACACGTCCTTCTTGCACGACGCGGCTGCAGGCGTGAGCCGACGCGGGTTTCTGGGTGCTGCTGCGGCGGGTGCCGCAGCGGGGTTCGCCGAGGACATGACTGTCCTGGACGTCCTGAAAAATCCGGCCATTGCCGCCGAGGTGAAGAAGCAGCAGAAGCACGTGATCCTGCTCTGGCTCGCAGGCGGTGCCAGCCAACTGGAGACGTGGGATCCGAAGCCCGGGCGTCCGACCGGCGGCCCGTTCATGCCGATCAAGACCAACGTTCCGGGTGTTGAGATCAGCGAATTGCTGCCCCGAATGGCCGGCCGGATGCAGGACACGGCGATCATCCGTAGCCTCAGCACCGGGATTGGCGATCACGGAGGTGGGGCCGCGCTGATGGAGACGGGGCGACGCAAGGAGCAGGGGCTGCAGTATCCCGATCTCGGGGCCATCATCTCCCGAGAGCTCGGTCGTGCCGACAGCCAGGTTCCCGACTACGTGAGCTTCTACACATCGACCGAGGGGCGCCGGAAGGGAACCTCGGGCTTCCTCGGAGCACGATACGCTCCGATGTTTCTCTCCGAGAACATGGTGCCGCCGAACATTCGGCGTCTTGAGGCGGTCAGCGATATCGACCACAAGGAGAGGGCGGACCTGCGAGATTTGCTGGCACGCCGGTTCACCCAGGGCCGGAAGAGCCGCAACAACGTGCTCGGTTCGCACACCAGCGCCTACCAGCGGGTTCGCGGCATCATGGCCAGCGAACAGCTGTTCAACATCGAGGACGAACCCACGCAGGTGCGAGACAAGTACGGGCCGACACAGTTCGCTCAACAGTGCCTGATCGCCCGGCGTCTGGTCGAGGCGGGCGTGCCGTTTGTGAAGGTCGCGCGGGCCTGGTGGGACAGCCACGGTCAGAATTTCGAGACGCACCAGGAGTTGTGTGCCGATCTCGACCACTCGATGCATGTGCTCCTTGAGGATCTCGCCGAGCGAGGTCTTCTGGAAAACACGCTCGTGATCACACTGGCCGAGTTTGGACGGACTCCTAAGATCAATCCGAGTCTCGGTCGCGACCATTTCGCCAATGCCTGGAGCACCAGCCTGACCGGTTGTGGCATCAAGGGCGGATCGGTCTATGGCAAGACGGACGCGGACGGTCAGAACGTGGCGGAGGGCAAGATTGGCGCCGGGCAACTGTTCGCGACGATCTTCAAGGCTCTCGGGATTGACCACGAGAAGGAGTACTTCATCGGCGCACGCCCACTCCCGATTTCTGACTTTGGTGCCCATCCAGTGGACGAGGTTCTCGCCTGATGGGGGCTATCGGCGCCCGCGATGCACACACACGAAAGCCACAGACAGTCACGGAAAGTCACACAGCCATGGCCGCTGATCCGAAGCAACTGAAACTCGTCAAAAACGTCGGCAGCAAGGGGATCGCATTTGGTCTCGACCGAGTCCCCGAATCCGATCGCATCTTTTACGGCAGCTCGGATTTCAAGGTGTACGAGTTCGACTTTGGAGCCGAGAAACCCGAGTCGAAGCCTTTCGAGGGAACCGGTCACCGGAGCTACGTGACGAGCGTGGCGCTGGCCGGCAAGATCGCGGTGTCTTGCAGCTACGACCGCCGGCTGGTCTGGTGGGACACTGAGACCCGCAAGCAGATCCGGGTGGTCGAAGACGCACACAAGAAACGCATCCGACGTGTGGCGGCCAGTCCCGACGGCAAGCTCGTGGCCAGCGTCTCGGACGACATGGATGTGAAGGTCTGGGATGTCGCCACCGGGGCGCTGAAGGTGACGCTCCAGGACCACAAGCCGATGACGCCTAACAACTATCCTTCGATGCTGTACGCCGTCAGCTTCTCAAAGGATGGCAAGTGGCTGGTGACCGCCGACAAGGTGGGGCATATCGTTGTCTGGGACGTTGCGACCGCCAAGAAACTTAAGACCTTGGAGTCTCCGGTGATGTACACCTGGGATCCCCGGCAGCGGCGCCACTCGATTGGCGGCATCCGCAGCGCTGCATTCAGCCATGACGGCAAGTTGCTGGCGGTCGGCGGCATTGGCAAGATCGGCAACATCGATCACCTCGGCGGTCCGTCTCGTATCGAGGTGTTTGAGTGGCAGACCGGCAAGAAGTTGCACCAACTCGAGGACGGCAAGTTCAAGGGGTTGGTCGAGCAGATCGCCTTTTCACCCGACGGCACGTTCTTCATCGCCGCCGGCGGAGATCACAACGGGTTCATCTCGATCTATGACACCAAGACCGGCAAGGTGATCAAGCAAGAGAAGGCCCCGATGCACGTGCACCAGTTCGTGGTCAATGAGCCGCATGATACGGTCTACGCGGTCGGTCACGAGAAGCTGGTGACCTGGGAGTTGAAGGCCCCGGTACCCAAGAAAGACGGCACCCCCAAGGATGGGGACAAAAAGGGCGAGAAGAAAGACGCCAAGAAGGCGTAGACTGGCCGACAGCTGGGACACTCACCTCGGGAAGTTGGCACCTCAGAGCGTGACCACTTGGCCGGTGCGTGCCGATTCTTCAGCGGCGAGGCAGGCGACGACCGCCGCCATGGATTCTTCGGGCGAGATTATCGACGGAGCCGCGCCGGCGCGGACGCAGTCGGCGAAATAGGCGAGCTCGTCAACAAGTGCACCCCGAAGGCGGCCGAAATGAGTTGGCCAGTAGGTGGTGTCAGGAGATCGCCATCCGTTGGAGTCGACGACCGAGAAGTTGGGGTGAGTCTCCTGGATGTGAATGGATCCCTCCGTCCCGATAATCTCGAGTCGCTCATCAATCTGGAACGGCGTCTGGCCGGGAAGGCACCAGACGTTTTCCAGGACGCCGATGGCGCCGGATGCGAACCGATACATGGTCCAGCCCAGGTCGTCGTGGGCCTTGTTCCGCCACGAGAGGGACTGGGCGTAGGCCGATGTGACCTGGTCACCTGAGAACCAGAGCATGAGGTCGGTGTCGTGCACGCCATCGCCAATGATGGGCCCGATCTTGTCGAGGATGTCCTCGGTGACGGCCGCCGGGATATTGCGGCGGGCGTACATCGAGACGATGCGGCCGATCTTGCCTTCAGTGATTTCCTGCTTCGCGGCTGCGTAGCGTGGATTGAAGCGACAGATGTGGCCGACCATGAAAGCCTGGTCGGAGGTGTTGGCGGCATCGACCAGACGTTGGCAGTCCTCGGGCGTTGATGCCATCGGCTTTTCGAGAAAGACATGCTTGCCGGCTGCCAGGGCTGCGAGCGCCGGTTCGACGTGCTGATCCCACATGGTCACGACGCTGACGGCGTCAATGTCCGGATCCTCCAGCAGCCGGTTGTAGTCGGTGTAGGCGGCCGGCACGTCAAATGCGGCCGCTATCTCTGCGAGTCGTGATTCAGTGCGCGTGCAGACAGCAGCAAGTTCGATGCCGGGAATCGCCTGAAGAGCCTCGCAGTGCTTTCCACCGAACCAACCCAGTCCGATGACACCCATCCGCACGCGCTGCATGGTGATTTCTCCGAATTGAAAACCTGCGAGTTGACGATCGGGGGGGCGCGGGGGCTAGCCGACGAGGTTCCATCGAGCCTGTCTCAAGACGGCGAATTGCGATGTCCTGAGCTTCTCATACCAGGCCGTGACGAGTGATCCGTCATCGAGTTGAACGGTCGATGGGTATCCCAGGTCGCCACCCGCACCGTCCTCGGACAATCCGATCGGTGCCGACCAGGACCTGCCGTGGTCGTCGCTGATCCGCACCTGGTTGCCAAACGGCTTGCGGCGATGGCCATAGCTCATCAGGATTCGGCCGTCGGCGAGACGCAGCAGGTGAGACGGCAGGCCCCACACGCCGATCTCGTGGAGCATGCTCCAGGTCTTTCCTCCGTCTGACGATTCGCTCTGCAGTGTCTCGCCGGCGTTCCGGGGATTGTGGTTGCGGACGTGGGCAATGATGGAGCCATTGGCGGCTTCGACAGCATGCAACTCGTGGTACTGGCGATGATCGTCGCCGGGCCGCGTGGGAATCGTACCGGCCCACTTCCACGTGACACCGTCGTCGGTGGAGACCGAGGCTCCGATCCGGTGCTCGCCGTGGTAGAGCTCCTTGCCGGCATACAGCAGGTGTCCTCCCGAGAGATTGACGGGGCCGTGAGGGCTGTTGACTCCACACCGCGACGGTGACGACCAACTCTGGCCTTCATCTGTCGATCGAATGATCCACTCGCCCAGCATCTTGTGGCGAGCGGCCTTCGGCACGCGATCCCTCGCCGCCGTCCACCTGGCGACTCGCGCTTTCCCACCGGGGCCGTCGGGCTTGGCGAAGTACGTTGGTTGTTCGAAGGCCAACGAGGTAAAGGTCGTGACCAACAACGAGCCTCTCGCGGTCTCAACGACACCGGCGTCTCGATCGTCGATGGCCGTGTCGATCAAAGCCTGTGGCCAGGTCCAGCTCTGACCACCATTGTTGCTCCTCATCAGCTCCACCCGCCCGAATGGGCAAACATGCGACTCGCGGCCACCCGAACAGACGAGGAGCAGTTGACCGCTCTTGCGTCGCGCCAGCGTCGGCCAGCCGTGGTACCGGTGAGACAGGTGGCTGATCACTTTCGTATCACGAATGCGGCTGCCGGGCGGCTTGGCGTGTGATTCCGCTGCGAAGATGGCAGGGGAGAGCCCGCTTGCGGCGAGCGATGCGGACGTGGTGAGAAACTGCCGTCGGGCCAGGTCATTTGTCATGGGTCATCTCGCAAAGCGGGATACCGGATGTGAGGGCTGCGGTCAGCTGTTGTGAGTCCAGCGTACAAAGCCCGGCAGGCAATCGCATGGCCAACGGCGGGTGACTCACATGGCGCGGCGTGTCTTGCGTCCGGCGACGAAGCTGTCGATGACCATGTTGCCGAGGTCTCCGGCGTTACAATAAGCCGCGACGCCACCCGAAACCCGGGCCATCTGTTCGACGAAGTTGACGAGGTCGAGATAAAAGTAGTCTTCGATCAACGCAAAGCTCGCCAGGTGGATCCCTTCGTTGGCGCATCGTTTCACTTCTTGCAACGTGATCCTGGCTGTCTTGTCGGCCGGCGGGTAGACGAGCACGACGTCCCGTCCTTCGACGTGGGCAGTGGGTTCCCCGTCGGTGATCGTGATGATCTGCTTGTTGCCGGCGGGCTGTTTTCGCAGAACACGGCGGGCAAACTGGAGACCCGCCTGGATATTGGTGAAGTGCTCGGGCACAAATGACGGTGGGTTGTCGAGCGAGATCCGCAGGTGGACCCGCGGGTCGAAAATGCTGACCGGCTTGGGGGCCGCGTACAGCAGGTCGCGTTCAGAGAGCGGTGTGGCGTAAGTGTAGAAACCGACCACCTGGATGAAGTCGCCGCGGTAGCGATCCCGGATGAGCGAGTTCAGAGCCATCGCGACTTTCTTCGCTTGTCCGAACTTGCCGAAGCGAGACATGCTTCCGGACATGTCGAGCAACACGACCGTGGCGCATGACGCCTGGTACTCGGTGTCGTACACCTCGAGGTCGTCATGAGTGATCTGGACCGGTGTACCGCCGCCCTGCCGAGACAGTGCATTGCGGAGTGTTCCGTGAAGATTGAGGTTGGAGACCGGGTCGCCGAACTCGTAGGGGCGAGATTCCTCGTGCGTCGTCTCGCCAGGGCCTCGCATCTGGGTGTCGTGTTTGCCGAGCTGCCCGGTTTGTCCGAGCTGGAACAGTTCTTCCAGGGCCCGGTTTTCGACGCGCCGAATCCCACGCGGGGTGACATGGAATTGCCCCTTCTCGTCCTTTTCAACGAGGCCCCGCTTGATCAGCTTGTCGACGACGTCGGGGTGCTCTTCTTCCCAGTCCTGGAAATTTGGCAGGATCTGGTCTCCATGGTCGAGCAGGTATTCGGCAACCTGGTCAAAGAGCTTGTCGGCCGACTGAGGCGTGAATTCCTGCGAGCCATCCCATTGTGAATACTCGAAGACCGTCATGCCGGATCGGCCTCCGCAAGGGCCGCGGACATGGCTCCGATGAGCGCTCCCAGGCCGTTTCCGGTGACCGCCGAGATGCTGCGGACCTGGGAATCGAGACTGCCGGACAGATCCTCGAGGACGATGTCGGCTCCCGGCAGTTCGTTCTTGGTCACGACGATCAGCTCGGGACGATCGACCAGCTCGGGATTGTACATCTGCAGCTCGTCACGGATGGCCTGGTAGTTTTCGAGCGGATCGGTCTGGTCCATCGGGTCGGGCTCGACCAGGTGGACCAGCACTCGGGTGCGTTCGACGTGTCGCAGAAACTCGTGACCAAGTCCGATCCCCTGGTGAGCTCCTTCGATCAGCCCGGGGATGTCGGCAATCACGAATTGGTTGTCGAGGTCGACGCGGACAAGACCGAGGTTGGGATACTTGGTGGTGAATGGGTAATTGGCGATCTCGGGGTTGGCTTTCGACAGCCGACTCAGCAGGGTCGACTTTCCTGCGTTGGGCTTACCAATCAGGCCCACATCGGCGATCAGTTTGAGTTCGAGCAGCACCTCACGTTCCTCGCCGTCTTCCCCCGGCTCGAATTCGCGCGGGGCGCGGTTGGTGGAAGATGCAAACCGCTTGTTGCCGAGCCCTCCCTTGCCTCCTCGGGCCACAATGACCTGGTCCCCGACCTCGACGAGGTCTCTGAGCAGGTGACCACGCGCGGCATCCTTGACGAGTGTTCCCGGCGGCACACGGACGACGGCGTCGTCTCCGGACTTACCGGTCTTCAGTTGCCCCTGCCCGTGTTGACCTTTTTCGGCACGCCAGTGGTGATGTCCCGCAAGGGCTGCGAGGCTGCCCACATTGTCTTCAGCGCGGATGATCACGTGCCCACCTCGCCCACCGTCACCTCCGTCGGGGCCACCGCGCGGTACATGAGCCTCACGGCGGAAGCTCATGCACCCGCTTCCCCCGTCGCCCGCCAGGCAGTGAATTGTCACACGATCAAGAAACATCCCCGACCATCATAGCAGTCGGCCCGCCAGTCGACTGTGGGGTCAGAGCGTGAATAGTGAATAGGCCTACTGTCGCGAGGCGGCTCTCTTGGGTGCCACTATTCAAGCTCTGACCCCTGTTTGCCCTTCAGTTTGCCCCCGGGTCTTGCGGGAGAGGAGTGGTGAGATCAGGGTAGCGAGGGTGGCGAGGGTGCATATGAGCGAGAAGAGATCGCCGGTCTTGACGTAGAGGCTCTGGCGGGGATCGAGCGGGACGTTGTCGACAAGGACGGCGTTGAGCTGTCGTCGCCATCGCCCGGTCATCGGATCAACCAGGCCCTGTCGGCGGTGCATTTCAATGTGCCGGATCCGTTCCTCGCGCTGCTGGTCGTCGAGGGACGGGTCGAACTTTGCTGTCTCGATGGCGATCTCGGCGTCGCCGTCTACAAACGTCTCGGGTGTCCGGATGACGCCATCGCCGTCGATGATGGCCGAAATCCCTGTGTTGACAGCTCGGACCATCGGCGTGCGGCACTCGATGGCACGAAACGCGGCGGTGACCAGGTGCTGATCGAGTTCGCTGGAGCCGTGAAACCAACCGTCATTGGTCAGGTTGACGAGCACATCCGGAGCCCGTTGCTGACTGGCCGCAGAGGAGACAATGCCTCGGACCAGATGAGGCACCGTGTCTTCAAAACAGATCAACGGGGCCATCCGCCAGTGGCCGTGTCGAAAGATCGACGCGGATGAGCCTCTGGTGATACCAAAGTGAGCCGGAAAGGGCGTCAGCTTGTGGAGCCAGGGCAGCGTGTCTGACAACGGGATGTACTCACCAAACGGCACCCGGTGCATCTTGTCATAGTCGGAGGTGATGCCGGATTCGGGATGAATGAGGACGGCCGAGTTGAAGACCTGCATGTGGCTCTTGTCGGCGTGGATGCGCTCGAGACCGACGACCAGGCCTGCTCCGGCCTCGGCCGCGAGGTCCTGCAGCAGCGTCTGGACTTCTCCCTTGCGCCACTCTTCCGGCGGAATCCCCGGGGCGACATTGCGGAGTTGTTCGTCGTCGAGACCATCTGCGACCTCGAGCAGGGGATAACGGAACATCGTTTCAGGCCAGACGACGAGGTCGGGCTGTTGCCTGACAGCCAGTCCGGTGAGACGGCGATGGACCTGGTAGATGTTTGAGTAAGCTTCGGGGTCATGCTTGAGCGACGAGGTGAAATTGCCCTGGATCAACGCGACCCGTGGGCCGGGTTCGAAGGTGACTTGCCCGCGTCGCCAAATGCCATAACTAACAGCCAGGGCGACGAGAACGATGGCTGCCATGGTTGTGCGTGGGCCAGGCCCAGACATCCAGCCTGCTCGTGATGTGGCAGCTGACGGGAGATGGGCGGGCGTCATGGACTGCTCGGTGATTGCCAGCCTGGCCAGCCACGCAGTCGGGACTGATACGGTGATGGCCGTCGCCACCAGCATCACGATCGCGGTGACGCCGTAGGCGCCCACGAGGTCACTGATCTGGATCAGCTCGACGAATCGGTGCTGTGAATGTCCCAGGAAGTACCAGGCCAATCCGGTCAGCAGATGGGCTCGGGCATACTCTCCTGCCACGAAGGCGGCGGGGACGATGACTCCCAGTGGAACTCTGAGTCTGTGGTGAGCGACGCGACAGGCGGCCACCTGCACCGGCAGGTAGGCGGCCAGGTACAGTGACAGGCAGATCCAGGCCGGGATCATCCAGTTGTCGCCGAGCCGCATCCATTGCAGGGAAGCGAGAAATCCCAGGAAGGAGCAGGTATAGAGTGCTCGGTAAAGATGAGACGGTCGGAGCGACTGGCGTACCAGGAGGAGGATGGGCACGGGCGCGATCCAGGCCACGAAGCCCCAGTCGAGTGGGAAGAAGGCGGCCCACGTCAGTCCGGCGGTGGTGCCGGCAGCAAGCCACGTCGACCGACTCGGCAGCGCCTCGGCTGTCTCGATGGTCCGTTGTCTCGTCGGCTCGTGCGAAGCCATCGATCGGGTCCTTCCATGGAGCCCGCGTTGGGAGAGGAGAGACGGAGAGCAGGGAAGTGAATGGAGTCGGGTCAGGCAGACATGCCGATCAGTACTGGCCTGACCAGCGATAGGCGTCAACCAGGTCACCGGCTTCGTAGCCAAGGTCGCCGGCTGGAAAGTGGATCATGGCATTCGCGTCGGCGGTGCTGCGGAGGTCGGAGGAACCGTGCCAGTTGACCGGCGTAATCCGAGGTCCGTCCAGGTCGTCGACGAGTTGAGCGGGGTAATAGGTGGGGCGATTGCCCCGGGTTGAAAATGCGACACCGAGTTTTGCCCGGACGGGTCGCGGGCCGGCATGGGCCAGTCCTGAAAGTCTCTCCAGGGCGGTGCGGACAAACAATTCGAAGCAGACCATACTACTGACCGGATTGCCCGGCAAGCCGAATACCAGCGTGCCCGGAGCCGTGCCAAACCACAGCGGCTTGCCCGGCTTGATCTGGACCTTGTGGAAGATCTCCTTCACACCAGCCGCCTCCAGCTGTGAGGGAACGAGGTCCAGTCGTCCTGCGGAAACGCCTCCCGAGAGCAGGAGCACATCGCAGCTGAGGCCCTCGGCGATTTTTTCCGCGAGATGATCGGGTGTGTCCCGAGCGATTCCCAATGTCCGCACAAGGGCTCCGCAGGAACGGGCCTGGGCCGAGAGCATGGTCTCGTTGGAATTACGGATCTGTCCGGGTCCGGGCTCCTGGTCGATGGTGACGAGTTCGTCTCCGGTGGCCAGGATGCCGACGGTTACCTGGCTGGTCACCGAGAGCTGGTGTTGCCCCAGTTCCGCCAGCAGTCCCATTTCCGGTGGTCCCACTCGTCGCCCGGCCTCCAGAACGACGTCGCCAGAGGTCATCGATGTGCCTCGCTTGATCATGTCCTGCCCCGCTTTCACGGGAGAGGATTGGATCTGGACCCACGTGGCATCGTCTTCGGTGTCGACCTGTGTATCCTCGACGCGTACCACAGCGTCAGCGCCGTCGGGGATCGGAGCTCCGGTCATGATCTGAATCGCCTGGCCGCAGGAGATTGAGGCGGACGCGATGCGGCCGGCAGTGACCTCTTCCACGACTTCGAGTCGCCCGGCGCCATCTACGAGGTCGTGGCTGCGGACGGCAAAACCGTCCATCAAGGCCTTGTCGAACGGTGGCGAGTCGATCGTGCTGACGACCGGTTCGGCCAACACTCGCCCGAGCGCCTCGTCGAGTGACACCAGTTGTGGCGGACCGGTTGCGACGCGCTGAGAGATCTCGTCGAGAGCCTGTGCGACGGTGAGCATGGTGTGGCCGGGCCCATTAGAGGTGTGGGAGGTCCAGGAAGTTCTTCAGCAGTTTCGTGCCATGGCCGGTCAGGTAGCTTTCCGGGTGAAACTGCACTCCCCATGTTTGCCACGATGCATGCTTCAGCCCCATCAACTCGGGCGGGTGGTTGGGGTCGTCGGACCAGGCGCACGGGGTAAGGTCTTCGCCCAGTGAATCCTCGGGGACCACAAGGCTGTGATACCGGGTGGCTTCGAATGGACTGGGCAGCCCGTCAAACAGGCCCTCACCGGAGTGCTTCACCAGAGAGACCTTGCCGTGCATCAGGCGATCGGCGCCAACGACGTCACACCCGAGGGCCTCGGCAATCGACTGGTGTCCGAGGCAGACTCCCAGCAGTGGCAGCCGCGGTCCGAACCTGGTGACCACGTCCTTGGACAGCCCGGCTTCCGACGGCGTGCAGGGCCCGGGCGAGATGATGATGCGGTCGGGGTCGAGGGCCTCGATGTCGTCGAGTGTCACCTGGTCATTGCGTTCGACACGGATGTCGAGTCCGGCGTCGATCTCACCCAGCCTCTGCACGAGGTTGTAGGTGAACGAATCGTAGTTATCGAGAACAAAGATCATGGTGACGCTTCAATGTAGCAGTCGGCGCGGCGCTGGTGAACAAGGGGCGAGATCATCGGTCCCGTCAACGGCCGGCCGACTCACTTCTTTCCGAGCTTTCTCTGTTGCTGAAAAAACTCGGAGAGGATCCTCCCGCACTCCTGTTCGAGAACCCCGCCGACGACGATCGCCCGGTGGTTGAGTCTTTCGTCATTGGTGATCGCATACAGGGATTGGCAGCCTCCGGCCTTGGGGTCGGTGGCTCCAAACAGCACCGTCGGCAGCCTGGCCTGCACGATCGCCCCGGCACACATCGGGCATGGTTCCAGCGTGACATACAGTGTGCAGTCGATCAGCCGCCAACTGCCGAGGGCCTCCGCGGCCTGGGTGATCGCGATCATCTCGGCGTGTGCGGTGGGGTCATTAAGAGTCTCTCGCTGATTGTGAGCCTCGGCAATGACCCGCTCGTTGTGGACGACGACGGCCCCGACAGGGACTTCGTCCATTTCGAAGGCAGCTCGCGCCTGGTCGAGCGCGAGTCGCATCCAGTGGTCATGTGGTTGCAGCAGGCTGTCGCCGGGCCCGGCAGGTGAGAGTGGAGTTTGCGGCGGGGTCTCGTGGATCATGGTGTCTTGCCCGGTGTTTTCGAGGACTCGCCGGTGGCATCCGCCGGTGCCGCGGGCACGACGAGCACGGTCCCAGTCGTCGTTGAGGCGGCATGGTCGCTCTGGACGTCGACCAGCACGTTGTCTCCAAAAAGAATATTTCGGTTCTTCTCTCCGGCCATGTCGAGCGCCTTGGGTGCAACGCTGGAGAACAGGTTGCCGCTCAGCGTGATGTCACGGGTGCCAGACAGTGTGATCCCGGCTGCGGCTTCGTCGTTCTTTCTCCGTTTGATACCTCCGGCGCCAATGTAACTGTTGGAGATGTTGTTGCCGGTGATGGTGATACGACCGCTGCTCGGCCCGACCCGGACGGCATGGGTTTTCATGATGGTGAGCGTGTTCGCGCTGATCGCACACCCGTGGGCGTCGACCAGGTCGATGCCCCCGCCATTGTGAGCGATGACATTGGCGGAGACCGTGTTGCCGTAGCAGTCGCGGTCCATGATCACGGCGAATCCATGGCACTCCTCGATCATGTTGCCTGCGAGGACCGATCCGTAAGTGTTTTCAATGACGACGCCGTGTCGCAGGTGGTCGTCGACACAATTGCCCGTCATGCACAGGTTGTATCCGTCGATACAGCGGACCGCGTCCTGATTTTCCTCGAACTGGTTGGCGGAGACGACGATGTCGTGGCAGCCGAGCAGATTGAGGCCGGCGGCCTTGTTGTAGGTGATCAGGCAGTCGGACACGCGGGGGTCCTCGTAACAGTGATCGAGTCTCAGGCCGTCCTGTCCGTGTTCACTGACGGTGACCCCCTGGACGAACAGCTCGTTGACCCACAACGCCTCGATCCCGTGTCCACTCTTGGGGTTTCCTGTCAGCCGGAAGTCGGCCATCCGGACACGCCAGAGCCGATCCACACTCTTGACCCGGGCGCCATCGGCGTGCGAGATGAGGACGGCTGGCTCTCCGGTCGTGTTGGCATTGTGAATGTGAGTGGCGGCGCCAGATCCCTCGATCGTGACGTCGGAGTGTGAGACGACAAGCGGGGCTGTGATGGTGAAGTGGCCCGGTGGAATGCGGACCAGTCCACCCGCCGCATTCGCCTCATCGAGCGCGGCCTGCAGTGAGGGGTAGGCTGCAGCGTCGATCACGGGACGTGCACCGGGAAGTGCGACGCCCTCCGCGGTCCTGGCTTCACCCACAGAATCGAGGGCGTTGCTCGAAGCGGAGGGAATCGGTCCGAGTAGCAGTCCGACGCACAGCGACGCGGCAGCAGCCGCTCCCAGCGAGGCAATGCGAGCAGGAAATCTTGTCAGCCGCAGGGGGGCCGTCGGGCGGGGAATGGTCATCGGCGGTGTTCCTCGTACAGGGGCAACCATCAGCCCGGGCGCCAGGGGGCGGGGCGATGCGTTGGCAGCGTACGAGGGTGCCGGGAGAGGGTCAAGCAGTCGGTCTGCGACAGGCGGACTGCTGGCCGGTCAGGCCGGTTGATGATCGCCGTTCGGAAAGACCCTCAGTGCCGGTCCCGCGTAGCCGGGTGCGATCGAGAGCACCCGGAGCACGACGGGATGGCCCTGGTAAGTGGCGTTGACGACGAGATAGGAGCGGTCGTCTCCCGTTTCGTCCACTGGAACCGGAAACACGGTCCAGTGCGAGTCGGTGACTTCGTCGAGCAGGTCGAACAGCCGGAGAACATCGAATTTGAACTCCGGTGGTTCGAGCCGTCCGTCGTCTCGTCCTCCGATGGTCTCGGTGTCACCGAGGTAGAGGAACAGGACCCAGTGGTCTGTTTCGGGCCAGCATTCGAAGCCGACCCGAGAGACCCCCATCAGCGGTTCAAAGAGAGTGGCCGCCCGGTCGATGAGCTCGACCAGCCACGTCGGACGGGAATCACCGCTTCGGGGCTCGCGATCTGCGAGACTCCTCAGCAAGTGGTTGATGGGCATGTGCGAGTGGCTCACGGAATACCCCGCAGGCGGCGTCTCAAGAAGATGTCAATCAATGAGGGCAGGTTTGAGTATCGGGGCTTCCGGGCAGCGATTCGCAGTCGAAGTGGCCGTGTCCGAGGAGAAGATCTGAGCCCGTGCGGGAGGGTGGGGACGTAGCGAGAGTGCCGGAAAATCAGTCCAGGCCCGCACCCTTTGCTTCCCCCCTGACAGGCTCTACAATCGGACGTTTCCCCCCTTGCCAGGCGGGGTGGCCTCTGAACGGCGGATTGACGCTGGAGCATCGAGGCAGACCACGAGAGCCTGGTTTGCTGTCATTTGAGGCCCCACCGGTGGATGACGCGATCCGCAAGGCCGGCGTTTTGATCGAAGCACTGGGCTGGATTCGCCAGTTCCGGGATCGTTACGTCGTGATTAAGCTGGGAGGCAGTGCGCTGGAGGCGCCCGAGAGCGTCAATAGCCTCTTGACGGACGTGATCTTCATGGAATCCGTCGGGATGAAACCGGTGCTGGTCCATGGCGGCGGCAAGGCGATCAGCCGTGCGATGGCCGAAGCCGGGATCGAGCCCCGGTTCGTCCACGGCCGTCGTTACACGGATCAGCCCACCTTGGACATCGTGGCTCGTGTGCTCGGCGAGGAAATCTCGGAATCGCTGATCGACGAGATCCGGCGGCAGGGCGGGCAGGCGACACGATTGTCTGGTCCGGGGCCCAATTGCCTGATCGCGGAGTCCCTGGCCCTGGAGATTGACGGGGGCGAGAGAGTCGACCTGGGGCGAGTTGGGCACGTGGTTGAGGTGGACGAGGAGATGATTGCAGCGGCCTGCCGGGACCGCCAGATCCCCGTTCTGCCGAGCGTAGCGCGAGGCCATGACGGCGAGTTGTTCAACGTGAACGCCGACACGGCTGCGGCGGCGGTGGCGCGGATCCTGGGAGCCGAAAAACTCGTGTTTCTCAGTGATGTCCCCGGGATCTATGCCGACAAGGCTGACCCCGACAGCCTGCTGGGACACCTGGACATGGCGTCGTGCCGTGACCTGATCGCCGAAGGCGTGGTCGACAGTGGTATGCTGCCGAAGGTGGAAGCGGCCCTGGAGGCCTTGCAGGCAGGAGTGCAGAAAGTCCACATTGTCGATGGCCGAATGCCTCATTCGGTTCTCTTGGAAATCTACTCGGATACCGGTGTCGGGACCGAGATTGTTCTGTGACAGGCCCGGCGGTTCCCGGACGGGACCCGCGGCCCCACGTGGAGAGACACATCATGGATCACGCAGCCAAACGGACAAGCCAAGACACGATCGCTCAATTCGAGCAGCACGTGATCCCCAACTACGGTCGCTACCCGATCAGCCTGGTCCGCGGCGAGGGTTCGAGCGTGTGGGATGCCGAGGGGAACCGTTATCTCGACCTGTTCCCCGGCTGGGGCTGCAACATCCTGGGGCACTGTCCTCCAAGAGTCGTCGCCGCGGTTCAGGAGCAGGCGACCAAGCTCGTTCACATTCCCAATACGTGGTACACCGAGCCCCAGGGTGATTTTGCCGAGGCGTTGTGCAGCCGCGGATTCGGGCAGGCGTTTTTCTGCAACAGCGGGGCCGAGTCGATCGAGGGGGCCTTGAAACTGGTCAGGCTGCATGGTGCGGAGACCGGTCGGCATCGGGTGATCAGCTTTTACGATGGCTTCCACGGCCGGACATTTGGGGCAACAACCGCAACGGCTCAGCCGAAATACCACGAGGGTGTTGGTCCGTTGATGGCCGGTTTCGACTACGTGGCTTTCAACGACCTGGAACGTGTTCGGGAGTTGGCAGGATCGGAGACCTGCGCCATCCTGGTTGAGCCGATCCAGGGTGAGGGAGGGGTCAACCTGCCGAATCCAGGATTCCTCGAGGGATTGCGTGAGATCGCCGATGCGTGTGGTGCGCTGCTCGTTTTCGACGAGGTTCAGACGGGCATGGGGCGCACCGGCACCTGGTTTGGCTACCAGCAATACGGTGTGCAGCCGGACGTGATGACCGTGGCCAAGGGGCTCGCCGGGGGTGTGGCCTGTGGCGTGGTGATTGCTCGACACGAATTCGCCCCCAGTCTCAGGCCCGGCATGCATGCCAGCACGTTTGGTGGAAACCCGCTTGCCATGGCCGCCGGACTGGCGACGGTGGAGGCGATTGAAGAAGACGGAGTCCTGGAAAACGTCACACGCATGTCGGGGTTGTTCCAGCAGAGATTCGAGGAACTGCAGGCCGAGTTGCCCATCATCCGCGAACTGAGGATCCAGGGCATGATGATCGGGGTGGACCTGTCCATTCCCGCCACACCTGCGGTCGGCAAGTGCATGGAACGCGGTGTGCTGGTCAACGCGACTCACGATACCGTGCTGAGACTGCTGCCGGCTCTCAACGTGACCGAGGAAGACGTCGAGACGGGATGTGCGGTGATTGCTGAGGTCCTGCGCGAGATGGCGTCTGAGGCAGATGCCGGGGACGTGGCCACCAGTGTTCCTGATGAGGTGACTGACGAAGCTGCCAGCGGCACGCCTGAACACGAGAGCCAGTCGGAGGCGTTGACCGAGCCGGGCAGCGCGGGAGTGGATGCGTCATGAGGCATTTGACTTCACTGCTCTCTGTGACCTCAGCAGAGGTCGTCGAGATCCTCGATCTGTCCACCTCGCTGAAAGAGTTGACCGCTGCCGGTGAGCGTCGACCGATCCTGGGAGGCCGGGTCTTGACGCAGGTGTTCGAGAAGCCGTCGTTGCGGACGAGGGCCAGCTTTGACTCGGCCATGGCTCATCTCGGCGGAAGCAGCCAGTTCTTTTCGGCGGACGACGCAGGTCTGGGAGGGCGTGAATCGCTGGAAGACGTGGCGCGTGTGATCAGTGGATATTCAGATGTCCTGGTGCTGCGGACCTTTTCTCAGCGGATGATCGAGCAGTTCGCCGAGTTGGCCAGCTGTCCGGTGGTCAATGCGTTGTCAGATGATCGCCACCCCTGCCAGGCCCTGACGGACCTCCTGACAATCCGCGAGGTGTTCGGGGAGTTGCCAGGTCGTCGCCTGGTGTATGTCGGCGACGGCAACAACGTGGCTCGTTCGCTCGCAATCGCCTGTGGCAAGACCGGCGTGTCGATGACGCTCGCGGCTCCGCCTGGATACGAGTTTGACAGTGACTTCCTGGGTGTCCTCGATCGCGAGGTCCCCGGTCATGGCGTGACGATGGAGTCTGATCCGCAGGTAGCCGTGGCCGAGGCCGACGTGGTCTACACGGATGTCTGGGCGAGCATGGGCCAGGAGTCTGAGAAGTCGGAACGAGAGTTGGCGTTCGCCGATTACCAGGTCAACACCGCGTTGATGGCCAAGGCTCCGGCGGGCTGTCGCTTCATGCACGATCTGCCGGCACGACGCGGCCTGGAGGTGACCGACGAGGTAATGGACGGTGTGCAGAGCGTCGTGTTTCGCCAGGCTGAAAACCGCATGCACCTCGCCAAGGGGCTGCTCGTCTGGTTGCTGGCCGAGGGACAGACAGGTTGATTCATGGGTCCGGGAGGCAGGATGGCTCGACACGACGGAAGAGCGGTGGATGCATTGCGGCCGATCGAGGTGACGCGGGGTTTCACCGGTTCGGCAGCGGGTAGCGTTTACATCAAGGCCGGACGCACGACTGTGCTGTGCACGGCCAGTATCGAGGACGGGGTCCCTCCCTGGAAGGACGACCCGGAGAACCCGTCGGGATGGGTCACGGCCGAGTACGCCATGTTGCCCGGTAGCACGGCGCCGCGGAAGCGGCGCGAGAGGCAAAAGATCGACGGGCGATCCAGTGAGATCCAAAGGCTGGTGGGGCGCAGTTTGCGGGCCGCCGTCGATTTTCAGGCCCTGGGGCCCCGGACGGTGACGATCGACTGTGATGTGCTCGAGGCGGATGGCGGCACACGCACACTGTCGATTACCGGTGGGTTTATTGCGTTGGTGGATGCGGTGGCGAGTGTTCCGGAACTGTCGGCGCGCCTCGGCGATGTCTTCGTCGATTCGGTCGCCGCCGTCAGTGTCGGGGGGGTAGATGGTGAGCCGGTCCTGGATCTCGACTATCCCGAAGACAGCACCGCAGAAGTCGATCTCAACGTCGTGATGACCGGGTCGGGGGACTTCGTAGAAGTACAGGGGACCGCCGAGTCGCGGGCCTTCGCCCGTGATGCGCTCGATCGACAACTCGACCTGGCCACCAACGGGATTGCCCAGCTGACCGAGATCCAGCGAAGCGTGTTGGCCGAGAGATGGCCTCTGGACGCCTGATCGGGCTCCTGCTACATTTCCGCCGCCTGTGGGGGGCCCGTCTCATCGCCCCAGGCGACTCACTCGGTCTCTCAAACACGCACGGAACGAAGGGAATCCCGCGTGCGCTCCTCCAAACTTCACGGTCGTTGGATTCACCGCTCCCACTGTCTGTTCATCGCCTCGCTGATCGCCATGTGGCTGGTGCCTCTCCCCATGGCTCACGCGGGCCGGATTGAAGCGGTGCGCGGAAAGCGGTATCGGATCACGCAACGTCACGGTCCCTGGATGATCTTCGTGGCGAGCTTGCAGGGCGAAACCGCTCGCGATGCTGCTGATTCGCTCGTCTTCGAGTTGAGGAAAATCGGGATCCCTGCCTACACCTTCGCCCAGTCGGAACGGGGCAATCGGCTGGAGACTCCGGATCGACTCGGAGACGTGATCAGCCGTCGCGGGTCGATATCTGTCATCGCCGGCAACTACCCCACGATCAAGGACTGGCGAGCTCAGAAGACCCTCAAGTATCTCAAGAGGTTTCATCCTCGCTCGATCACCGGCGGCACTTATATGAAGACCCCCGGGCGGCCGGGTCCGCTCAGTGGGGCTTTCCTGGTTCGCAATCCACTGCTGCCGGCTGGCGACAAGCCGATCAGCGGCCTCGTGCGGCAGCTCAATCGCGGTGAGTCTCATACCCTGTTCGCCAACAGGGGACGCTACACGCTGGTGGTGGCCACGATGATGGGTCGCTCACAGACGGTGCAGGACAGCGGGCTGTTGCAGGCCCTGCAGACGTTTCGAGTGGGAGACAGCCTGGACCAGGCGGCCGATAAGGCCCGGCGGATGGCCAGGATCCTCAATGACAAGCGGTATCTCGCCAAGCTGGCCCGAAGCAATCCTCAACTGTCCGACGTCCTGGCGGGCAGACAATTCGAAGCCTACGTGTTGCACGAGCGCTATCGGTCTATCGTGACCGTTGGCTCATTTGATTCTCCGAAAGACCCTCGCATTCGACCACTGCTCGAGCTGTTCCAGGCCAAGCAGAAACCAGATCCTCGGACAGGGAAGAACACGCTGACACCAGAGTACATCCTGGTCCCTGGCTCGACACGCAGAAACCCGATCGACAATGTGTTGCCCTTTGATCCGGAGCCGAAAGTCATGGCGGTTCCGAAACTGAGGTGAGTGGCCATTGTTGATGTGGTGGGGGTGAGGAGATGGGGCAGACACAGCCGCTGCTCGTGATTGCCAGTCGCAATGCCAAGAAGGTGGGTGAGATCGCCGACCTGCTGGCCCCGCATGGCGTACCCGTCAAGAGTGTTGCGGAGTTTGACGGGGTGCCCGAGGTGATCGAGGATGGTGACACGTTCGGGGCGAACGCTGCACTGAAAGCGACACAGACTGCGGTGCACCTGGGCCACTGGACCCTGGGAGAGGACAGTGGCTTATGCGTAGATGTCCTCGACGGGGCTCCGGGCATCTACTCCGCCCGTTTCAGCGGCGAACATGGAGATGACCTGGCAAACAATGCACTGCTGGTCGAGAAGCTGTCAGGGATTCCAGACAGTCGCCGCGGGGCCCATTACGTGTGTCACGTGGCTGTGTCGGATCCCGAGGGGACTGTCAGGTTGACCGAGGAGGCCACGTGTTGTGGCCGGATCATCGATGAGCCTCGAGGAGATAACGGCTTCGGCTACGATCCTCATTTCCTCGTGCAGGAACTTCACCGGACCTTTGGCGAACTGCATCCGGTGGTCAAGCGGCACCTGAGCCATCGCGCGAGGGCGTTTGAACGCCTGTTGCCGAGGCTGGTGGCGGTGCTCACTTCTGCAGACGCCGGCTAGGCCGATTCAGCGGACACCTGGCTGGCAGCTTCGGGCAGGTCCTTTTTTGATCCGGGGACCAGCGCGTCGAGAACGCCATTGACGAATCCAGGGCTGCGTGCATCGCCGAAGAGCCGAGCCAGCTCGATCGCTTCGTCGAGGACCACGCGGTATGGGACGTCGCTGTGAAACAGCTCCCAGGCCGCCAGTCTCAGGACATTGCGGTCGGTTCCCGCCATGCGATCGATCGACCAGTTGTCGGAGCAGGCGGCGATGCGGCGGTCGAGATCTTCCTGTCGCGTGCCGACGCCACGCACGATTTGTCCGGCGAAGGCGCGGAGGGCGGGATCTGCGATCGTGTCATCGAGGAACGCGTGGACGGCAGCGGGCGGCATTTCGGGGTTGAGGTCGACCTGGTAAAGCGCTTGCAGGGCGGCCTCACGGGCCTGCCTCCGCCGAGGGTCCGGGCTGTCGGTGTTCACCTCACCGTCCTCCTCCGAAGACGTGGTGTCGTCCGCGTCACCCGTATTCGACTCACCGGCCTCAGAAGTGATGGACGAGCTGCCGCTGTCGCTGGCATCCGCGCAGTTTTCGGCGTCGGCATCAATGGCTCTCAGGGTCGCAAGCGTCTCGAGCGCCGCGAGGGCGGCTTCGTGACCCTTGTTTCCCATCCGCCCGCCGGCACGGTCCTGGGCCAGCTCGAGGTTTTGGCAGGTGAGCACACCGAAGGCGATCGGAACGCCAGACCGCTGGCTGGCTGCCCGGATCCCGGCGGCCACCTGGTGATTGATGTATTCGTGATGCGTTGTTTCGCCCTGGATCACGGCTCCGAGGCAGATGACGGTGTCGAATCGGCCCGAGGCGGCGAGCCGTTCTGCCACGAGCGGGATCTCGAAGGATCCGGACACCGGGACATCGAGGATGTTTTCATCGTTTACGCCGTGCTGGACGAGCGTCTTGACAGCGGCGTCGCGGAGTCGACCCGTGATGTCGCCGTTGTACTTTGACACGACCAGCGCGTGACGGTCCCCCGGGCGTGCGGCGAGCGAGATGTCGAGAGACTGGGGCATGGGCGTGAGGGGAGAGGGGGACATCAGCCGAGGTTCATGCTCAGTAGAAATTCCTCGTTCGTTTCGGTCCGTCTCATCTTGTTGGTCAGCAGTTCCATGGCTTCGACGGGATTCATGTCGTTGAGCACACGACGGAGCACCCAGACGAGCCGCAATTCCTCCTCGTGCATCAGTAATTCCTCTCGTCGCGTGCCCGACTTGTTGACGTCGATGGCGGGCCAGACACGCTTTTCGACGAGTCTTCGTTCGAGGTGCAGCTCCGTGTTGCCGGTACCCTTGAACTCCTCGAAGATCACATCGTCCATCCGGCTGCCGGTGTCAATCAAGGCGGTGGCGATGACGGTCAGAGATCCTCCGTCCTCGACATTGCGGGCGGCGCCGAAGAATCGCTTGGGGTGCTGGAGGGCGCCGGAATCGATGCCGCCGGAGAGGACCTTGCCGGAGTGGGGGACCTCGTTGTTCCAGGCTCGGGCGAGCCGTGTGATCGAGTCGAGGAAGATCACGACATCGTGGCCATGCTCGACCATCCGCTTGGCCTTTTCGATGACCATCTCCGACACCTGCACGTGCCGGCTGGAGGGTTCATCGAACGTGCTGCTGATGACTTCGCAGTTGGTTCCCTTGACCTGCCGCTCCATGTCGGTGACTTCTTCGGGACGCTCGTCGATCAGCAGCACGATGACGTAGGCGTCTGGGTGGTTCTCGAGCACGCTGCTCGCCATTTTCTGGAGCAGGATTGTCTTGCCAGCGCGCGGGGGCGAGACGATCAGGGCTCGCTGGCCCATGCCGATCGGGGAGATCATGTCGACGACGCGGGTGGCGAGCTCATCGGGCGTCGTGATCAGGTTGAGCCTCTGCTCGGGATGGAGCGGGGTGAGATCGTCGAAGCTGACCTTCTCGTTTCCGACATTGGGATCCTCGTTGTTGATCGCCTCAACCCGCAACAGCGCGAAGTACCGCTCATTCTCCTTGGGTGGCCGGATTTGTCCGGCCACCGTGGCTCCTTTTTTCAGTCCGAAGCGTCTGATCTGACTGGGCGAGACATAGATGTCGTCGGGGCAGGGGAGGTAGTGGTAATCGGGGCTCCTGAGGAACCCGAACCCGTCGGGGAGGATCTCCAGGGTCCCCTCGCCGAACATCAGCCCGTTGAGCTTGGTGCGTTCCTTGAGGATTCGGAAGATCAGGTCCTGCTTCTTGAGGCCCGAGTACTCGCTGATGTCCTCGTCTCGGGCGAGATCGAGCAGTTCCTTCATGGTCATTCGCTGCAGGTCAGCGATATGCATGTCGCTCTGCTTGATTTCCTCATAGCGCTCGTTGGCCGGAAACGCCACGTCGACGTCGTTGTCGACGAACGCGTCGGGGGGAGTCGGTGAGGGAGTGTTCATGATCTATGCTCGGAAGTGAGAGTTGACGAGGGGGGAGGTCATGGGCAGGACGTGGACGTCTCGTCGCGATAGGACGTGATGAAATCCCTGAGGAGTGTGAGCAACTCTTGACCGGCTGATGTGAGGTTGGTCGTGTTGAGGAGTGAGGCGTGACAGGCGGCCCGTTTGCGGTCGAGCGACCACTGGCTGGCTTCCCGGCTGGCCAGGTCGTTGGCTGTCCAGCCCCTGGTTGTAGTGACCCGCTTGACCCGTTCGTCAGCGGGGACGTCAATGAACACCACGCGATGACACAGGTCGTCCCATCCGGCTTCAAACAGGACGGCCGCGTCTACCAGGATGGCCTCGCAGTCGCCTGCCTGTTGATGTTCGCTGATCTGTTGTTCGAGACTCCTGCGGATCTGGGGATGAAGGATGGACTCGAGCGTGGAACGGGCGGAGACGGCTTCGGGGTCACTGCCAAAGACGATCCCTGCCAGGACGGCACGGTTGATGTTCAAGTGTGTGTGCGGGGGGGATGAGGGGCTGGTGGTGTCGGTGTCCAGGCGTGCCTGGGGAAAGTGATCGAGGATCTGTTTGGCGATGTCGGAGTCGCAGAGCGCCTGGTGTCCGATTTTGTCTCCGTCGAGAACAGGGATGGCAGCGTGCTTGGAGACCCAGACCGCCAAGGCTGATTTGCCCGACCCGATCCCGCCGACCAGTCCCAGGACCGGGGCGCAATGATCGTGTGACACGGAGTTTTCTTGTGGGGGGAGGTGAGTTGTGGGGCTGTGAGACGGCCCGAGCAGGCCTGGAAATCCCGTCCGTGGTTGTGAGGATAGAGAGAAAAGAACGTGCGGATCCGTCGCACGGTAGTGGTGTTGGAGAAAGGAAATCTCCGAAGGAGTGCCACTTCATGGTGATCGTTGGGCACGAGGGTGTCAATGAAAAACCTGCCCAGGCGGTGTCCTCTGAGACCCGGAAACTCAGACCGGGATGTCCTCAAGATCGAGCCAGTTGGGACCCGACTGGCAGTCGACGACGAGAGGCACATCGAGTTCCAGTGCGGACTCCATTTCCTGGCGAACGAGAATCACCAGGGAGTCGAGATCGGACTCGGGGACCTCGAACACCAGTTCGTCGTGGATCTGCAACAGCATCACGCCGGGGTGCTGTGACGTGCCGAGGGCGCGATCGACTCCGATCATCGCTTTCTTGATCAGATCGGCGGCCGAACCCTGGATGACGCTGTTGATTGCGGTTCGCTCGGGCATGTTTCTCTGCCGGTTCGGCTCAGGCCGGATGCCGTGGATCGGTCGGCGGCGGCCGAGAATCGTCTCGGCAAAACCTTGTCGACGGCAGTCATCGAGAACCCGGTCGAGATACTCAGCGACTCCGTGGTAGCGCGAAAAGTACCCGTCGATGAACTCGGCGGCTTCGAGTTGTGAAATGCCGAGGCCGGCAGCGAGCCCAAAGGCACTCTGGCCATAGACGACACCAAAATTGACCGCCTTGGCCATTCGTCTCTGGTCACTGCTGACGGCATCGGCTTCGACGCCAAACACCTCGGCGGCAACCGCTGCGTGAATGTCGACCCCCTCACGAAAGGCCGCCTGCATCGCCTCGTCGCCGCTGAAGTGGGCCAGCACCCGGAGCTCGACCTGGGAATAGTCGGCGCAAAGGAGCAGCATGCCGTCGCTGCCGGGTACAAAGGCTCGCCGGACCTGTCGGCCTTCCTCTGTCCGAATCGGAATATTCTGCAGGTTGGGGTTTAGCGAACTCAGCCGGCCGGTGGACGCGGCGACCTGGTTGAACGACGTGTGCAGACGCCCTGTGCGCTCATTGACCAGGGCAGGCAGGGCATCGAGGTAGGTGCTCTTGAGTTTGCCGAGCTGGCGATGGCCCATGATACGCTCGGGCAGGGGGTGCAGAGGCGCCAGCTTTTCGAGCACGCTCTGGTCGGTACTGGGGCCGGTCTTGGTCCGTTTCTGCACGGGGAGCCTGAGTTCTTCAAAAAGGATCTCGCGCAGCTGTTTTGGGGAATCGATATTGAATTCGCGACCTGCCAGATCGTGGATCTCTTCCACAAGCTTCTCGAGCCGCGTCCCGACTGACTCGGCCTGCCTGGCCAACTCGTCGACATCCAGGCGGATGCCCGCGTGTTCCATGTCCGCCAGGATCGGTATGAGCGGTCGTTCGAGGTCCCAGTACAGGTCCCACAGCCCGGCGTGTTCCAGATCCTCGGTGACCAACTCGGCGACCTGCCACGAGATGTCGGCGTCCTCACTCGCGTATTCGCCCACCTCGTCGACGGGGATCTCGGCCATCGACTTCTGGTTCTTGCCTTTTCCGATCAGGTCACTGATCGGGATCATCGTGTGGTTCAGGTATTTCTCCGACAGGGCAGCCAGCGAGTGGCTACGGGCGCCGGCATCGACCAGGAAGTGCCCGATCATCGGGTCCACGCCGATTCCCTGGAGCCTGAGCCCGGCCCGTCGCAGGACCAGCATGTCGTACTTGATGTTCTGGTTGGTCTTTTCGACGTCCGGGTTTTCGATCACGGGCGCGAGAGCCTGGCAAACGGTGTTGGGGTCGAGCAGCCGGCTCCCCTCAGGACCCCGGACGGGAATGTAGTAACCATGTCCGGGCTCCCAGCTGAACGCCCAACCGACTATGTCGGCGGTCATCTCATCCAGTCCGGTCGTCTCCAGGTCGAAGCACACTCGTGATTGCTGACCCAGGTCATCCAGGAACGTCGTCAGCAATTCGTCGGTGTCGACCACCGTCCAACGTCGGTCCGACTGGCCGAACAACTGGCCCTGTTGTTTGCCCGCATCACCAGTCTTCGTGACATGCGGCGGAGTCTCCGCATCTTCCGTCGCACCGACCAGGCCGCGGATTTCGGCCGGAAACGATCGGAAGCCGAGATCGGCACACAGGGTTGAGAGTCGATCGGCATCTGGTGTGGGGGGCGCGAGGTTGTCCCAGTCGATTGTGATCGGGAGATCGCTGTAGAGCGTGACGAGTCGCCGACTGAGCCGTGCCTGTTCGGCAAACGTGATGAGGTTTTCCTTGAGCTTCTTGCCATTGACCTCGTCGGCGTGCGCCAGAACCTCGTCGAGCGTGCCGTACTGTTCGAGCAGAGCCTGGGCTTTCTTGGGACCGACGAGCGGCACGCCGGGGACATTGTCAACGCTGTCGCCGACGAGTGACTGAAAGTCGATGACCTGGTCGGGCCTTATGCCCCAAGCGTCCTGCACGAAGGCCTCGTCCTGCAGCACGTTCTTGCGGATGTGGTAGAGCTGGACGTGGGGGTTGATGAGCTGGCGGGCGTCCTTGTCGCTAGTGACGATTCTCACGTCGTGCCCGGCGGCGACGGCCTGGTGGGCCAGCGTGGCAAAGATGTCGTCCGCTTCCCAGCCGCCCAACTTGAGGATCGGCAGGCCGAAGGCCTCGATGACCTCCTCGATGAGCGGGATCTGGGGCACCAGGTCCTCGGGCATCTCCGAGCGATTGGCCTTGTACTCGGGATACCACTCGTTGCGGTGACCTGGTCCGGGCGAGTCCATGGCACAGAAGAGCTGAGCGGGCCGGTGATCCTTGAGCAGGTTGATCACGTCGCGGGTGAAGCCATAGACAGCGTTGGTGGGCTGCCCGGCCGGCCCCGTCATGGGAGGCAGCCCGTGAAAGACCTGGAAGACCAGGGAAAAGACGTCAAGCACATAGACCGGGCTGGCCATGGGGGCTTTCTGGCACAAAGTCAGCAATGGAGACCGTGTCGGATTCCGCCGCGACCGTCAGGACCGGTACGATGGGTACAGATGGTCGGTGTCGAGACGGGGATTTCTTGACTCCACTCTACCCCCACCTAGAATTCAGAGACAGGGTGCCGAGATTCTCTCGGGACTCCCATCGATTTGCGGTTGCCGGCCATTCGGCCGAAGCACTCACTCAAGCGGCCCAACACATTCACGGGGACAGGTCCATGGCCTCCGGAAAACCCACCGCTCTGCATTTCTCGCTCGTGATCGCCGTGATGCTCACGTTGATTCTCGGCGTGATTGTCTACGTGCAATTCGACGAAGGCAACAAGATCCGTGCTGACCTTCAAACCAAGACGACGGAAGCAGGCGAAATGAAGTCGCAGGCCACGAACTACCTGGATGAGATCCGGGAGTTGAAGTCGAAGGTCGGTTATCCCAACGTGTCGCAGGTTGGTACTGCGACCGACACAAACCGGGACACGGTGGTGGGGAGCATGGTCAACGACATCAAGTCGCTGGGAGGCCCCGAATTGCAGCGAGCGTCATACGCCGAGACCCTGCGTGCGATGAAGCAGAAGGTCGACAATCTGTTGACCGAAAACCGCAACCTGACCGAAAAGAACCGCCAGTTGTCAGCCGAGTTCCTGGCGACCATGAAACGGCACTACAGCGACGTGGCCGCCGGTCACGATTCGGCCAGGAAAAAGGCTGAGGGTGAACGGGATGAGGCGAATCGGACGAAGGAAACCGAGATTCAAAAGCGGGACGATCAGATCGTGACACTGCGTGGCGTGAATACCAACCTGCAGAATACTCTGAAGAAGAGCCAGGACGAGCACGACAAGCTCAAGAAGGATTCGACCGCACAGATCGGACGACTCTCGGACATCAACGACTTCTTGACCGATGCCGTTCGGAAGCGGGAACGGATCACCTACGACCGTCCCGACGGTCTCGTTCGCTGGGTCGACAACGACAGTGGCCTGGTCTGGATCAATCTTGGACGGGACGACGAGTTGACGACGCGAACCCAGTTCAGCATCTACAAGCAGACTCACCGCGGCGTGGGACGACCGTCTGCGCCCGCCAACACCGGCGACGACGAGGAATCGACCGACGACTCGGACGAACGTTTCTCGCCGGGGTTCGAGGATATCAAGGGGTCGATCGAGGTGACCCGCGTGATCGGCGCTCACCTTGCCGAGGCCCGTATCCTCAAGTATGACATTTATGATCCCATCCAGCCGGACGACTTGATTTACACGCCCCTGTGGGCTCCCGGTCGTCCTGCCGCGTTTGCCTTCGTTGGCCTGGTTGACTTCGACAACGACGGGGCCACAAACCGCGGCGAATTGCACGAGATGATCAGCGGCATCGGCGGTCGAGTCGTGCACGAGGTACTCGACAGCGGTGAACGTGTCTTTTACACGCAGTTTCCCGATAAGAGTCACACGCACACCGAGGACGATCCGACGATTGACCTCGAGATGAAGTACCTGGTGATTGGTCGGATTCCAGATCTGAGCGAAGCGGCCTCGGATCTCGAGAAGCAGCAGTATCGCGAGATCATCACTCATCACAAGAAGATGGTGGCCGAGGCACGAGAGACGGCCGTACGGCGGATCAATCTCAGCGATTTTCTCGCCCACATCGGTTACGTGCCTCGACGTCGCCTCTTCGTTCCCGGCCTGGTTGATCGTCCCTACAACCTCAAGTCGGGAGCAGCCAGTGACCGTGTCGGTGGGTCAGTGGGTGATCGAGTTTCCAGCGGCAAGGTCTCGAGTCTCTTCACTCGCAGCAAGCGGCTGAAAAAACAGCCGGTTTCGACAGGGAAGACGTCCGGCCGGTTCGCACCGGGCAACTAGCGGTCATTCACGCCCAGACCCGCCCTTGTTCTATGCGGCCATGCATGCCGGACCGGGCCGTCCAGTCAAGTCCTGCGGCTGACGATGTCGCGGAAAGCGATGACCCTCTCCGCGAGTCCGTCGAGTTGGTCACGACAAACGCGGGCCCGTCGGCAGGCGTCTTGAAGTTCTTCGAATGGTCCGGCCGCCACGCGGTGTCGGGCCACCCGGTCAGCAAGCCCTGAAATGGCCGAGCGGAGCCCTCGTCGGAGTCGCCTGGTGAAGGCCATCACGAGTAATGCGGACCAGAGCACCAGGACAGCAGTTGCCGGGAGGTAGAACTCCAACGGCAAGAACTCCTTGCCGCCGATCATCGTGTCATAGAAGAAATTCCGGCCAACTCGGTAGAGAAGAAAGCCGAGCAGCGCCAGGAGCAAGGTTTCGTAGACGAGCCGAATTCCCCAACCGCGACTGCGTGCGGCCTGGACGTCGATCAGTTCCTCGACCTGCGAACCCGCGTCATCGAGAAACGACTGCTGCAACGAGGTGGCATCGGCTCGCAGGGTGTCGATCGAACGTGAGACGGTCAGTGACGGATCGAGACTTGCCGCGGAGGCAAACCCGTCGACGACCAGTTGGCTTTCGCGGAGTGTCGCGTCGGGGATGCCGAGCACGGCGACCTGTTCGAGTCGTCCTTCAGCGTCCTGTCGTTTCGCCTTGGACGCGACCCATTTCCCCCCCTGCCACGCACCCAGCAGTGCAACCTGTGCGGAGGAGCGGGCCCGGAGGAGCGAGGCGGAAGCGAGCAGGCCGCCGAGCCCCTGCGAGAGCCTGAGCACGGCGCTGAACGGGCTGAAACCCCAGTCGCTGGTGACTCGCTCGACCAGCCGTCGTTCCCAGAGATAGCGGCTGGCATCGAGTTCCTCAGAGAGTTTCGCAGCAAGTGATGCGACCAGGTGGTCGTGTTGCTCGACGAGGGCGAGCTCGAGTGTGTCGATCGCCGGGTACGAGTCGGCGAGGGTCGCCTGTGAGGTGATGAGAGCCTGGCGGAGTAGATCGACCAGGTTGTCTCGACGAACGGACAGCCGTGCCGAGGCGGCGAGACGGCTTGTGAGCAGGTTTTCCAGTCTCGCGAAGTCGCCGCCGGGGCGTCGGCCGTCCAACTGTTGCGCCAGGGCCGTGACCGCATCGACCAGAAACATCTCAGCATCCGGGTGGCTGCCGGCCAGTTGTCGGCTCCAGTCATCCCGGATGTCGTCGTCGACGTCAGCGTGAGTCTGCACAAAGAACACCCGGCACCCGTCGGCGGTCAGGTCGAGGACATCGTTCACTCGGGCCGACCGGTACTTCTGCTGTGTGGTCACGCACAGCAGGACGTCGCAGAAGGGGAGAATGGTGTTGAGCCGTTCGAGTTGTCTGTTGTCGTGATCGACTTCGCCGGTGTCCGGATCCGGGCAGTCGACAAGGACAAGATCTCGCACGACAGGGGAATCCGTGCGAATCACCTCGATCTCGTCAGTCTCTGCGGCTGGCAGCCCCAGCGGTTCGAGGTCCAGGTCCGGGGAGGCGATCAGCGCCGGCCTCGTCGTGGTGGGCCGCTGCCGTCCACTCGAGACGACCTCGTGACCAACCAGCGCATTGGCGAGAGTGCTTTTCCCCGTCCCACTCCCTCCGAACAGGGCAACGACCAGCGGAGCCTCCAGGCGCAACCTCAACGAATCGACGCGGTCAAGCACCCGCCTGATGAGTGCCTGTGATTCGCGGGCTGGTTGCCAGGGAACGTCCTGCTCGACCCACTCGTCGAGGCGTTCGACGAGCTCGTCGATTCGTGCCAGCTCCTGGAGCTGCTTCAGTTCCGCGTCGCTCATGGGGTCTCTGGAGAAGAGGAGGGGGGAGAATCCGGCGACGTGGTCTGAAGGTCTCGCAGGAGTGCCTGCAAGTGGTCGGCCACGAGTCTCGTTCCATCATAGGGATCTGACGAGGAGGTGGCGGAGGCGAATCTGAGGTCCCGCGTGAGATCGCCGAGGACGAGTTGTTCGAGCTGCGCGGCCAACCACGTGGCACGTCTGACCGCGAAGCGTTCCTGGAGGTTGCGAAATCGAGACTCGAGATAGCCGATGCCGGTGGCGGCCGACTGGCTGATCGCCGATTCGCCCAGCGTTGCCGCGACGGTGCCTCCAGCGACGTCACCGGCAACATGAATCGCGGACTGCATGGCTGTCTGCATCGCGGCGTCGGTGACGGCGGGTGCCATGGCATGGCCGACCGGTCCAAATCCGACCACGAAGAGCGCGATACTGGTTGCCGGTCGTGCCACGGCCGCCAGCTTGTCAACGCGCCTCAACATGCGAAACGACCGAGGGCTCTCGGCACGAAACTCCTCCAACGCCAGCGACCCCTCCTGCCGCAGTTCATGCTCGAGTTGGCAGTTGTCATGAGCAGTTCGCAGTTGTGCCAGCACTTCCTGCCGTGCCTCGCCCGCCAGGAGTGGTGCCAGGCGAGGAGACAGCAGGTCGCCGCCGGCGTCGTGACACCAGCCAAGACGCCGATAGACCAGTTCCACGGCCGCCAGCATCGTGTCCCATTCAGACTGGCGATAGTCAGCCAGCAGGTCGGGCGATTCCGCATCGGTGCCGCGCGTGAGGCGACGGAACGGCCATGCGAGAGTGTCACCGATCGTGTTGTAAAAGGAGTGGATCCCAGATGACCATCCGCTCCGCTGGCCACTCCACCAATTGCGGATGGCTTGGATCAGCGGACGAGAGGGGATCGTGGGCCATTCATCGACAGCGGCGAGATGCTCGGCTGAGAGCAATTCGGCGGCTGAACGGAATTCGTCGCACCGACTTGCGACCTCCGATAGCCAGGCGGGGAGACCGGCCTGAGGATCGAGAAGTCCCACCAGCGAACCGCGGAGTGAACGGAACTTGATGGACTCGTAGTGCAGCCGCGAGAGATCTGCTTGCAGACTACCCGGGAGGTCACTTGCTGGTTGCCGGGGCTTGTCGGTCGTCGACCGGGACAAGAATCCCAAACGGCCGGACTCGGCCGCGGCGCGGTCTTGCGGGGCCAGGTACAAGAACTCGGGGTGACACCCCGTTTCGGTTGTGAAGGTCTCCAGCCAGGTTGGCCAGTAGTCTTCATCCTCAGGCAATTGGCACTGGTTGAAGATGACGATCGTGGCGAGGTCTTCAGCCGCCGCCCGGCGAAAAAACTGCTTGACGGCCGCGTCGTTGTACTTCTGTTGCGTCAGGATGGCCACGAGCACATCCGCGGAACGCCTGAGCCACTCGGCCCGTTCCCAGTTGACCTCGGCATCGCTGTCGATGTCTGGCGAGTCGAGCACGAGCAGGTTGGATGGCAGCGAGCCGCAGTGTTTCCAGGCAAGCAGATGTTCCGAGGTGGTGTCGAGTGTCTGTTCCGGATGCGTCCAGGGGATGACCGTGAATCCCTCGAACATTGTTGACAGGCGGCCGACATTGAACCCGTCGGGCACCAGGCAGAGAGGGTGCCTGGTGCCTGAGGCCAGGGGGCTTGATGCGCTGGCGGGTTCACCGGCGACGTGGTTGAAGACCACGCTCTTGCCCGTGTTGGTCCCACCGACGACGGCGACGATCAGCGGCGTGTCAGCGTCGAGCTGAGGGAGCAACTTGCGGACCAGGAGCTGGTACCACTCGGTGTCATCTGGCCCGTCCAGGCCGATCTTCTCCAAGCGGTCGCCGAGGGCCTCGAGACGTTCGCGGAGCGTCTCAAGGGATGAACGGCAGTCTTGCAGCGTGCGGGGCATGCCGGGAGAAGTATGAAGAGATCCAGGGGATGGTGCGGACGTCGGACTCCATCGTAGCCGAATTGGTCAAAATTCGGACTGTGAGAAAGGGTTCAGCGGCACCGATGCCCCTTGCCCGTCATTCTCGGCATGCTCTAGAGTGTCCCGCGTCGGGCGATTAGCTCAGATGGCTAGAGCGCCACGTTTACACCGTGGATGTCGGGGGTTCGAGTCCCTCATCGCCCACTTCGCCAGGTCCTGTATCATGAATCCCACATCGTCGACGCCGTTTGCGATGCGGCCAGCTTCGGTCGACTGGGAACCGTTTTCTCTTGATGCGTCCAGCACGTGTCATGGCTGGGCATGGTTTCGGTCGCAGGCTGCTCCCAACGGGGTTGTGATCCGATTGGCCGACGCGGTTTCGTCGACCCTGCGTCAGCTGTCGATGGTAATCGGCGTGGACCCGATGCAAGTCCAGATGTGGGTCTGCTTTGGGACGCCGTGCGCCGGTCCCGCCGGCGGAGGGTCTCCGACAATGCTCGATCAGCCGTTGACCGCCCCCGCCGGAGCTGCCGATCCCACTGTCGTCATTCATGTGGCCTCGGCGCCGATGGCCCAGGCTGGTTTCCCCGTGGCGATGCCAAACGCCATGCCCGTGTCCATGTCAGCCCCCATGGCGGCGGCTGTCCCGATGACCCCGGCAGGCGGCGGAGTCGTGGTGGACGAGGTGATGTACCAGGCGATCGAGGCGCACTGGTCGGCGATCCTGGCCGAGACGGTCAAACTGGACATGCTCCGCAAGCAGGTCGACTCGGTGATGACGCAGCTCAACGCAGCCAACCGCGACCTGAACTACGAGGAGAAGATGTACGCCACGCGTCAGGATCAGGACGCCTGGGATGATGCCCGACGGTGGCTTCGCAAAGCGTCGCTTTCGCTGTCGAAGTGCCAGAAGGCCTGTGATGTCGGTGACACGCAGCAGGTGGGAAAACGAGAGTGGTTGCAGCAGGTCCACGATCAATTCGTGGCGAACCGGCAGCCGATCGACGATCCCAGGGGGACCGAGGGAGAATTTGCGTTCTTCCGCAAAATGCTGATCACTCTGGAAAACCAGGTGAACACCGCCATCTCGCAGGCCAATACCGATGGGCTCGCTCGAGCTCGGCGCGTGCTGGCCGAGATCGGGGCGAAAGCGCGGAAGGCCCGCACACGTTAGTGATCAGGTTGCGTTGCTGGTTGCGGCCGTCGTTTCCATCTCGTCGGCCCAGTCCTCAAGCAGCGCGAACAACTCGTCGATGATGGCAGAGTCGTCGCTGATCGAGTCGTTGCCATCACCCGGGTTGATCGTGTCGATGCCGGCTTGGCCACGGATCGTGTCGTCACCGTCACCTCCCAGTGCGATGTCATTGCCGCCGCCTCCCAGCAGGCGGTCGTTACCCAGGCCTCCGATCATCGAATCCGCACCAGCAGCACCGATCAACAGGTCGTCTCCGAGGCGGCCGGAGAGCTGATCGTCACCGTTGCCCCCATCGAGCCGATCGTCTCCGTCGTCTCCGGCCAGCAGGTCATTTCCGGTTCGACCCCACAGGGTATCATTACCGTCGCCGCCCTGGAGTTGGTCGTCTCCAGCACCTCCGACCAGGGAGTCGTCGCCTTCGGCTCCGAACAGGCTGTCCGCATGGCCGCCGCCGGAGAGCCAGTCGGTACCTGGGCCGCCGTTGATGATGTCAGCGCCTTGCCGTCCAAACAGGCGGTCTCCCGCCATTCCCCCGTCGAGCGTGTCGTCTCCGGCGCCGCCGATGAGAGTGACGGGGCCGGAAAATGCCGAGGCGTCGAGATGATCGTCACTGGGCCCGGCCTTGATGCGAGCCGATTCGATGTTGACGAGGCTGTGACGACCGGCTCCGACATAGGAGCCATCGGTCAGCGAGATGTCACTCCCGACTAGCTCGTCAAGCAGGTCGGTGCCGGGACCCCCGTCAAGCACATCACGGCCGGTGTGGCCTCTCAGCCGATCGTCGCCACCCCGGCCAAGCAGTTCATCGTGTCCTGATCCACCGTCGAGTCGGTCATCTCCGTCGCCGGCGTCCAATTCGTCATGGCCCGCCTGCCCCTTCAGTGTGTCTCGTCCCGCTCCGGTGGAGACCTGGTCATCTCCGCGGCCGCCGAAGATCTTGTCGGGGCCCGCGCCGGTGCGGACCACGTCGTTGCCGGCGGCTCCATTGATTGTCACCGGCCAGTCCACGGCCTCGGTGTCGAACGTGTTGCCGGAGGCCCCGCCGATGAGTTGTGCGGATTCGAGGTTGGCGAGCTGATCGGTACCGAGTCCGGAGAGCGAATTGCTTTCGAGCGTGAAGCTGGTATCGGCCCATTCGAAGAGTCGGTCATGTCCCGCACCGCCGTCGAGCGTGTCCCAGCCGGGGCCGCCCTGCAGCACGTCTCCACTGCTCCCCTGGCCGCGGAGGATATCGTCGCCGATTGACCCATCAAGGGTGTCCTGACCACCACCTCCTCCCAGCGTATCGTTGCCGTCGCCCGCCGCGATGACGTCGTTTCCGGCGTTGCCGTTGAGAAGATCCGCACCCGAGCCGGAGAGGATCGTATCGGACCCGGCACCACCGACGACGGTGACGTTGCCCGAGAAGGCGGTTGTGTCGATCAGGTTGTCGCTCGGACCACCTGTGAGCTGGGCGTACTCGAGTTGGTCGAGGTTGTCGTTTCCGAGACCATTGAGGCCAGAGTCGGTGAGAGTCAGGTTGCCGTCGGCCGATTCGAAGAGCACATCCAGTCCGCTGCCTCCGGAGAGCCAGTCGTCACCGTCACCGCCGCTGATCGAGTCGATTCCGGCGAATCCGTACAGGGTATCGTCACCGAGTTCACCGTGCAGCGTGTCCTGGCCGTCTTCGCCCTCGATCGAATCGTCGCCGGGTCCGCCCCAGATGATGTCGTTGCCCGTGTTGCCGAGCAGGAGGTCGCCGCCGCCGTTGCCGGTGATTGAGTCGTGCCCACTGCCTCCATCGATCGTGTCGACACCGCCGTTATCCAGCAGGCAGTCGGCCGGGGGCAGGGCGAGACAGGTGACCTCGGAGGCCAGGCCTCCCACCAGTGTGTCGTTGCCGGCCTGGCCGTCCACGAAGTCATCATCGAGACCTCCGTCGACCAGATCGTTGCCCGACCCGGCATCGATGTAGTCGTTGCCCGCCTCTCCGTGAAGCGTGTCGGCACCTGACTCGCCGTGAACGGTGTCGTCGCCATTGCCGCCGAAGATCTCGTCGTCACCGTCCTGACCATAGATCAGGTCGTCCCCTGAACCTCCATCCGGACGATCGCCGTAAATGACGTCGTCGCCGTCACCGCCCCAGATGACATCAATACCGTTGCCGCCTTCTATCGTGTCATCGAACCCGCTGCCGGTGATCGTGTCGACACCACTCCCGGTGCGGATGACCAGGCTGTCGGGTTCACTCGAAAGCGCCGGAAACGTGAGTTCGTTGACGCCTTCGAGGTTGACCGAGTCACCGCCGGAGCCGGTCTGCACCGAAATCGTGATCACGTCTTCGGTATTCACCGACCCCGCTTCGGCCACCAGGTCGCCAAACCCGACCGCGTGAACAACGCCGTTGTTGTTCTGAATCGTGAGAAAGGTTGCGGCGTCGTCGGTCGTGAAGGCGAGATGGCCCAGACCGGGATCGAAGTCCCACCACAGCGTGAGCAGTGTCCGATCTTCGAGTGCCTCGATGACAGGTGCGTTGGCGATTCTTCGGCGGTTGTGGCGACCGCGGCGCCAGAGGGTGAGGCATGAAGGAAGACGCATCGGGGATTCTCCGGGCCCGGGAAAGCATGGGGCGCGCGGATTTTCTGGGATACGTCGTACCGGTGCAAGACGAGTCGAGCGGGCAAGAATCGTGATACCTGCAGAGGCATCAGATCATGAAATCGGTTTCACGGCCCAGCACGCGATCGATCAGGTCCTGGGGCAATTCGACCGCGGTCTCTGTGTCGGAATCCAGGTCCGTGGGGTTGATGCCGCAGTAGGCCTGCCAGGGGCCGAGGTGTCGCCAGCGACCCGCCCGCCTGGGCTCGTTGTCGAGCACGGGTGTGGTGCAGCGGGTGCAACTGACCGTGGGGTAGCCCTGCTCGTGGAGCGGGTTGAGAATGATTTCGTGGTCGGCCTGGTAGCTCGCCATCAACTCGTCGTCGAAGTTGACCAACGGGTTCACGCGGATGGCATTCATATCGGGATCGGCGGCCAGGATCGGACAAAAGGATCTCTGTCCTCCCTCGCTACGTCGCAGGCTGCCGACCAGGCAGTCAAATTGGTCGGCAACCGCACGCAGCGGTTCGATTTTCCTCAGGCGGCAGCACTCCTTCTGGCCTTCAGGTGTGAGATACAGCACGCCGTGTTCGGCAGTCTGTGCCGCCATCGACTGTGTGGGTTCAAGTGTTCTCACCTGTACACCGTAGCTCTCGGCGATCGCATCCCGTGTCGCGAGCGTTTCAGGGAAGTTCACCCCGGTATCGACAAACAGGATCGGGATGTCGATTTCCAGCGATCCGATCATGTGGCCCACGACCGAGCCGGCGGTCTGCAGGGCAGAGATCGCTGCCACGCGTCCGGGAAACGTGTCCGCCGCCCACCGCAGCAGGTCCTGCGGAGAGTGCGATTCGAATGCCTTGTTGCGGTCGGCCAGGTCGGCTTGGGTGAGTCGAGGCATGGGAATCGTTGGGGAGAGTGTGTGCAGACCCCCCTGCGGGGCTCTTCAATTGGTTTTAGGTGTCGTGTCCGGTGGGGTCAACAATGGCGATAGCCAGCCAACAAAAACGCCGACCACCCGCGAAGGAGTGGCCGGCGTCGAAGGAGATACTTTGTGGCTTCCTACCAGGTCTGTTCAGCGTGAGAGTCCGGCGGTCTGGTCGGGCACCTTGACATCCCACCACCAGCGGCCGTCTGCGAGGTCCGTCGGGCGAGCCGCAGGGGCGACGCCGTTGAGCTTCGGGTTGGCCTTCAGAGCGTCACGGCTGGCCAGCAGGCTGCCGACATCGGCGCGGACACCACCGGCAACCTGCACCACGACGTCGCGTCCGTTGAAGACCCGGTGGTTGACCACCGAGTCGACCGTGCGCGGCACCGGGTGGGTGGCCGGACGAAAATCACCGTGGTGGGCGAAGACCCCCATCTGCCATCCGGCCTGCTCGGCCAGCCCCTGGCGTCCAACCAGGGCCGCGACCAGGGCCAGGTCAAAGATGTTTCTCAGTTCGGCAAACACCCGGTCCTTGCGAGACAGGTCGCTGTAGTGGTCGGTGAAGTTGCGTGCGAACGCCTGGTTGGATCCGTCGGTCTGGCCCGTCGCCACGCGCTGGCCCTGCTGGTTGACGAACTCATTCTCTGACCGGCAAAGCACCGTCGAGTCGACCAACTGGAAGGCGTCGCCAGCGGCGCTGTGTCGCACCTGGGCGACTTTCATGGAGAGCCACCAGCGGAGGGCGTCGAGCGAGCTGTCCTTGCGCTCCTGGGCCGTCATCAGGCTGAAGATCCCGGGGACGTCCTGACCGGCGTCGAGTTGACCGATGCCAATGAGTTTCATCTTGTAATCTGCTTCGACGAGGATCCGAGCAACGCGTGAGTCGGCGGGAACGCCGGTAATCGTGATGTCCTGGCGACCCAGGGCGTTGCCCAGTTCACGTGTCCAGTTCTTGACCGCTCCGGGAGCGAGGGCACCCTTCTGGTTGGAACGCGTCACGAAGTCGTTGATCTTCTTCAGGCCCTCGGGGCGAGGGTCGATCGAGCAGCCGATCACTCCACCGCCCTCGGCCGTGAAGGCCCGCAGGACGGTGACAAGGTCATCGAGCTGCAGTACGGGGTGTCCGCTGGTTGCCCCGATGGCATCGCCGGTCGTCTTGTTGACCTTGAAACCCTCGGCCGGACCACCGATGACGATGTCACCGGTCTCGGGATAAGTGAACACGAATCGGATCTGCTGCAATCCGGCCAGGTGGCGAATGTCCGCCGGGATGTTCTCACCGGATTCCAAGCGACGTGCCACTTCCTGTTCGAGACGCGAGAGCGATACGAGCCGGAGGCGGCTCCTGCGACGGAGGTCTGCGTTGTCGGTGCCACCGGCGGCCAGCGTGCTGAGCTCCTCGAGCTCGCCAGTCCGGTCAGTCACCGCCAGGCGGGTCAGCAGGCCGTTGGGATCGATGTGGATGCCGGCCATTTCTCCGGTGTCCGAGATCGTTCCTCCCGATCCATCAACGTCTTCCCAGGGACCACTGGTTTCATTTTGAATCAGGTCGATGAGCGACTGGTAGTCGGCGCCACTTCCGCCGGCGGTGAGCTGCTCACGGGCCGGGGCGGGAGTCGGAGCCTGGTTGTCACGCACCGCCTGGGGCACCGGGAGGCTTTCGACGATCGGACGAGCGACCACCTGCTGTGCTGCCGTGTGGGATGCGACGGCGGAGACTGCCGGGGAAGCCGATGGGGTGGGGGGAGTGGTTCGGGCCATCACGGCCAGGGCACACAACACCAGGGCGAATCCGGTCGCCGCAACCCAAACGGGCGTCCGTCGCGTGGGGCGCCGACGGTTGAGATAGGTCTGTCGAGGATCTCGGGCACTCATGGCTCTGGCTCCAATCGTCCGACGTGATGGTCGGTGAGTTCATCCTGCGGAAAGGATGCGATACTCTGGACGGTCTGAAACGTGTCTTATCTAGAGCATTGTGCAGTTTCAGCGACGCGTCAAACAATTTCATGCCCCGGAACACCGACGGGATCCCCTCACGATCCCTAAAAGTGTCATAACACGAATTGCCCCCCCCGTGCCGGAATTGCCAGAAGTCGAGACCATGGTTCGTGGCATTGCCAGGCATGTCACAGGCAGGACACTGGTCGCAACGGGTCGTTGCCGGTGTCGGTTTCGCCAGATCGAGATCACTCCCTCGGCAACGACGATTCGGCGGCGTGTCGTGGGCCGGGTGGTCGACGCCGTCAGGCGGATTGGCAAGCGGGTCATTCTCGATCTCGACAGTGGTGACTCATTTGTGATCGAACCACGGATGACGGGGCTGATGCTCGTCACCGACCCACCGGATCGCAGCCACCTGAGATATCGCTGGCAATTCGCACCTGTCGCCGACGCGACCCTGGTCGACGAGCTTCACTTCTGGGATCGCAGGGGGCTTGGTACCGTCCGATTGCTGTCCCAGGAAGAAATGGTCGAGCGGCTGGGACCTCCTCGACTCGGTCCTGATGCCCTGGCATTGGCTGCTGCCGACTGGCGTGAGTTGTGTGGAAAGACAGGGCGAGCGATCAAAGTGGCGATGCTTGACCAGTCACTGGTGGCTGGGATCGGCAACCTGTACGCGAGCGAAATCCTGTTTCGGGCACGGATTGATCCCTCGCGGCCGGCCGACCAGATCGTCGACAGGGAGGCGGCGCGCCTGTCGCGGGCCGCGCGGGCGATTCTCGAAGAAGCGATCCGGCACGAGGGCTCCACGCTGTCCGACGGAACTTATCGAAACGCGCTCAACCAGGACGGCGGCTATCAGAATGCTCACCAGGTCTACGACCGGGCTGGCAAACCGTGTCCCAGGTGCCAGGCTCCCATCGCCCGCGTCGTCCAGGCGCAGCGGTCGACGTTTTTTTGCCCGGCCTGCCAGCCGGTATTGTCTGAGGAGGACGGGCATGTCTGACGCCCTGGTGTGCCAGCAATCGGAATTTGACGATGTCTGTGGGGCAATCCACGAAGCCGGTATCGTGGCCATGGACACCGAGTTTGTATCAGAGGGCTGCTATCGACCGGAGTTGTGTTTGCTCCAGCTGGCGTTGCCCGGCGAGGAAATCGTCGTTGACCCGCTCGCGGTACCGGACCTGTCCGCCTGGTGGGATATCATGGCGGGGGACGAGGTGACCGTGGTGGCTCACGCGGCTCGCCAGGAAGTCCGATTCTGCCTCGATTTTGCTGGACGTCGTCCGTGCAACCTCTGGGACGTGCAGATTGCCGAGGGCTTGAGGACTCGCAGCTATCCCCTGAACCACGAACGACTCGTGTCTCGCGTCCTGGGCAAGAAAGTGCCCGGGACCCAGTCGCGAACGGACTGGCGGCGCAGACCGTTGACCGACCGACAGGTCTCCTACGCGCGCGACGATGTCCGATTCCTGCTGGAAATTCACGATCGCCAGTCGAAGTCACTGGGATCGAAGGGGCGTGGCGATTGGGCGGCGGCCGAATTCGAGAGGATGATCGATGAGGTCGAGGCGGAGCGGGGAGAGGAGAGCTGGCGGAGGCTCTCGGGAGTCAACAGGCTGGATCGCACCGGGCTCGCAGTGGCTCGGGCCGTCTATTGGTGGCGGGATCGCTGCGGCGAGGAACTCAACCAGCCCGTGCGGCGTGTCCTGCGCGATGATCTGCTCATCGACATTGCCAAGCGGAAGCCGAAGTCGGTCGACGAGGTGCTGGCCACTCGCGACATGACACGGCGCAATTTCAAGCGGCATGCCGAGGCATTGGCCGAGACCGTTCGAGACGTCCTGGCGGGTACCGGGGAGGACTATCCCGAGCGGTTGAAACGACGTGGCGAGATCCATGACGACGACCACGTGCTGGGTCAGTTGCTGGCGATCGCACTGGCCAACCGCTGCGCCGAGCTCGAGGTGGCAGCGACGCTGGTTGGGACCAGCGACGATCTCAAGGCACTCATCCGCTGGCACGTCCACGGCGAGAAGAATTCGGCCCCTCCCAGGCTTTGCACCGGTTGGCAGGCCGAGGTGTGTGGCGACCTGCTCACCGACGTGCTCGACGGCAAGATTTCCCTTCGAGTCACCCCCGGTGCCAACACGCCGCTCGCTTTCGAAGCGACGCCCGATCACAAATTGGGGTCAGAGCTTGAATAGTGGGCTGACACGAGCCCTGTCGAACGAGCCGACAACGCCACTATTCACTTTCAAGCTCTGAGCCCAGGCTCTTTTTGGGAATGAGTGAGCCGTTGTGGAGGGCCGAGGCGACGAGGACGGCCGTGGCTCCGGCTGAGGTGGCGGCGTGGATGTCCTCAACGTGGCGGATGCCGCCTCCGGTGATGAGTTCGACATCGGGGTGGAGCGTTTGGAGTTGTTGGCAGAGCGGGAGAGTCGGGAGCCCGGTCCCCCGCCCGACGCCGGCCAGGTCGAGGACGATCAATGACTCAAGCCCCATTGCGATGGCCGTTTCAGCGATCCCGCGCGGTGTCGGCTCGGGCCAGGGGGCGGGGTCACTGAGGGGAATGCCGTTCTTGAGATCGAGACTGAAGGTGAGCCGTTCGGAGCCAACTCTTGCCACGAGGGACTCAAGCAATCGAGGGTTGTCCACGGTTTCGAGACCGGCGATGACGCGTGAGATCCCTTGGTCGGTCAGTTTGCCAGCACGGGTCGTGTCACGGAGTCCCGCGTCGACCAAAAGTTGAAAACCGGCGTCGACCAGCTCCTGGAGCGACCGGTGATCGGGGCGATCGTGCATGATCGCGTCGAGGTCGGCGACGTAGAGACGTTCGAGCCCGAGCCGTTCTCTGAAAGCGATCGCCACATCAAGCGGGTTGGCCGAGTCAACCAGTTGGCTGACGATCGGCTGGTAGCTGTCGCGCTCGCCGGCAACACCTCTCACGACGACACCACCCATCAGGTCGATCACGGGGATGACCAGGGCGCCGGGACTATCCGGGTCGCTCACGACGGTGCCTGCTGAGATGCGGTGGAGAGTGCGGAGGTGGTGCGGTGGAGCCCGACTTGCCTGGCGGTGCTGCCCACCTCGTTGTCAAATGACCCGACCGGATCGGTGTGCTGGACCGGGATGCGAATGGTAAACGTGCTGCCCTTGCCAAATTCGCTCTCAAGCTTGACGCCGCCGCCGAGGAGCCTGGCGAGTTCCTTGACGATCGAGAGCCCCAACCCGGTCCCTCCGTACTCCCGCGTCATCGCGTCTTCCTGCCCGGGCAACCCGCTTCCCTGGCGGAATTTCTCGAAAATCGCCTCCTGGTCGTCGAGCGGGATGCCCACCCCGTTGTCCTCAACCACGAGTTCCACCTGCCGGTCGTCGTGACGCAATCCGCTGACACGGACTCGCCCCCCCTCGGGCGTGAACTTGATGGCGTTAGAGAGCAGGTTGAGGAGGATTTGTTCGAGCTTGCCGATGTCCTGGAAGAGCAGCGGGCAGTCGGGATCGACATGGCCATCGAGGTCGATGTTCTTTTTTTCGGCCAGCGGCCCGACTGATCCGATGAGTCGTTCGACGAGGTCGGCGAGTGAGAACTCGATGGCCCGGACCTCCATCCGTCCGCTCTCGATCTTGGCCAGGTCGAGCACGTCGTTGATCATGGTTAGCAGGCTCTGGCCGGACGTCTGGATATTGGACACGTAGCGGTTCTGTCGCTCGTCGAGGTTTTCGGCAGCCGCGAGCACGTCGCTGAATCCGAGAATGCTGTTGAGTGGTGTCCTGAGCTCATGGCTCATGGTCGCGAGGAATTCGTTCTTGAGGTTGTTCATCTCGTAAAGCCGCAGGTTGACCTGCGCCAGCTGGTCAATCTTGTTGTCGAGGTCGTTGTTGACGTCCTTGAGTTCTTCCTGGATCGTTACGAGGTGTCTGAGCATGCGGTTGAAGGCGTGGCTGAGTTCTTCAAATTCATCGCCGGTCCGGATTTCCGCTCGGAGTTCGAGGTTTCCCTGCGCGATGGCATCGCTGACCCGTTTGAGGTGCATCACGGGCTTGGTGATGACGTACCGGACGATGAGGTAGATGGCGAGGATCGCGAGCACGACCTTGACGAACTCAGCCGAGATCACGAACGCGAAGACGCGGTGAATGGACGCGCGGGCGCGGTCGAGCGGCATGCTGATCTTGACCACACCGATCAGGTCGCCGACCTTGAGGTCTGCCCCTTTTTCGAGTGACGCATGACAGTCGATGCACGACTGCTTGGCGACGATGCCCGCGTAGAACTGGTATTCGCTCTGCTCGGACGATTCCTCTTCAACTTCCTTGACGAGTTCGAGCGGATCGTCTGGTTGTTCCTTGAGCATCCGTTGGAGTTCTCGGGCGGCTTCATAACCCTTGGGGTCGATTGGCCGATCGGTCGGCGAGGTGGCTGTTGACGGATCTGGGCTGAACAGCTCGTACTTGAATTCGGTCAGGTCGACCGGCTGCATGTCCTCAGCCATCGTCTCGATGGTCCGCGAGAACTCGGCCTTCATCTCCTGGGGCTGATCCCATTTCCAGTGGTGGGCCAGGATGATCGGCGGGATCAGCTGCCGGGCTGCCTGCCGGTTGCCCTCCTCGACCAATCCCGACGTTTGCCACCAGTAGAGTGCAAAGGTAACGGTGGCCAGGACCGACAGTCCGAGTCCGAAGAGCACGAGGCTCTTCACCTCGAAGTTGGTCTCCCCCAGCAGCCGTTTCATCGATCGGTAGGACATCGCCGCTATACTACACCACCGCCGGTCCGGCGAGGATAGAGGGTTGTGAATCATAGAAGGCGTCGAGGGCGGTACGTGTTGCGGGCAGGGAACAGGATGACGGTGCCAGCGTGCCTCGCGGCGAGCCTGCTGGCCATCCTCGGATGTGGCTCATCGGGGACTTCTGGCGACGTTCCGACGGAGTCTCCCACAAGGACCGACTCGCATTCCGTAGCGTCCCCGGAGCTGGACGATCACGAGCGTGTGCCTCAACGGTCGCCCAGCGAGGCGGCACGAGGACAGGCAGGGACGATTGAGACTTTGCGAAGCGGTGGGTGGGCCGTGGAAACCAATGGCCGCGAGGAGGCCGTGGTCGCCACCTGGGAGAGCGGTGCGGTCGGTCCGGAGGCCGCGCAACATCTTGCAGCTCTGGACACTCTGGAGCGAGTGACGCTGTGGATGTGCCCCGACGCTGATGACCTCCTGCTGGACAGGCTGTCCGGTCTCAAGCGGCTGACGTCTCTGACCGTCCGAGGTGGTCGTGTCAGCGACGCCTGTGTGGAGAGCCTGTCCCGGATGACGGCGCTGGAGTCTCTGAACCTGGGCGACACACGGGGATTCACCGGTGCGGGGTTGGAAAAGCTGATGCGTTCAAAGGGACTGAAGAGAGTTGTGCTGGATGGCACGGGGGTCACCGACGCGGTGGTTTCGTCATGGCCGAGGGAGAGTGGCCTGGAGATGGTCAACTTGAACCGCACGCAAATCGGGGCCGGTGCGGTGGCATCGTTGAAGAAGATGACGACGCTCAGGAGTGTGTTTGTGGTCGATGTCACGTTGCCCGGCGACGTCGCGGCGGCCTGGCGGCGGGATCGCCCGAATTGTCTGCTCTTTGACGGGAAGCAGGAGCCGTCGCCTACTCGATCACGCCCAACGAGTCGTTGATCAGGTCGACCATCTGCCTGAGCCGACCGGCGCTGCGTCGGTTGAATTGAAAAGCCAGTCGGGGGAGGTGCCTGAGGTGGCGGTCATCGGCTTCCAGCCGGTGCATCTCGACTCTCTCGATCCTGCCACTCTCGACGATGTCCGAGAATTCCTCGTTGAGCCTGTCGATGAAGTCATCGTCGGGGGCGAAGTGGAGTCTGATCACGAGCTTGCCACGGACGTATCGCATGCTGTTGTAGACGCTGTAAAACGTCATGATCGCCTCGGTCGCCTCTTCAACGCTGTGCGTCAGGGTGAACAGCGAGAGGTCCTCTGGCGAGATCATGCCTCTTGTGAGCAGTTCCTTGTTGACGAACTGGAGCCAGCCGGACCAGTAGGTGCTGCCGGGCGGGTCGATCAGGACGATGGGCATCAGGTCCCGTTTGCCGGTCTGAACAAGCGTGAGTGTCTCGAACGCCTCGTCCTGGGTTCCGAATCCGCCGGGGAAGAGCACGACGGCGTGGACCTCCTTGATGAACATCAGCTTGCGCGTGAAGAAGTACTTGAAGTTGACGAGCTTGCGATCACCCTTGATGACCGGGTTGGCGTCCTGTTCGAAGGGGAGCATGATGTTGGCGCCCATGGCACGAGTCCGACCGCACCCTTCGTGGGCCCCCTCCATGATGCCTCCTCCGGCCCCGGTCAGGACCATCCAACCTTCCTCGGCCATCCGTCTACCGAACTCGACGCTCTGCAGGTAGTCGGGGTCGTCGTGGGGTGTGCGGGCGCTCCCGAAGACACTGACCTTCCGCTGTCGCCTGAACGGGGCAAAGACCTTGAAGGCGTAGCGAAGCTCACGGATGGCTCGGCTGAGAATCTTGAGATCGCCGCGGGCGGCCTTGTCCTGCTTGAGTCCGTCGGCGGTCTGCTTGATCTGTTCGATCAGCGTGGGATGGCGTGTGAGCACCGAGTCGTGTTCGGTGAACATCACGTCCGATTCGGACAGGTCCGGGGCGGCCCGTCGTCGTTTCTTTGCCATGGCTTGCCTAGCCCGCCAGGGCTTCGATCGCGTCTTCTCGCGTGGGATAGATGGCCCACAGCGTGTCGAGTGCCGTCACTCTCAGCAACTCCTCGGCCATGTCGCTGGCTCCGCACAGCACCAGTTCCCCGCCGAGGGGCTTGACCGTCTTATGACAGCGGAGCATCAGCGAGAGGAAAACGCTGCCAAAGTAGCTGACCTCGCTGAGATCAAAGGCAACCAGGGGCACCTCGGTCTCCTCCAGCGGCTGCATGACAATATCGGCCGCCTGCTCGATCAAGTCCCACTTCATCGACTCGATGTCGCCGCCAGGGATGACCACCAGCACGCCACTGTGCCACTCGATACGAAAGTCCTGGTTTTGCTCGGACATGTCGACGTCCTGTTGCGAATCCACTCGAGATCAACGACCGGTCAGCTTCCGCCAGATCCAGGCCACGGGGTCATAATACCGATCCACGACCCGCTCCTTCAGCGGAATAATCGCATTGTCGGTGATCGTGATCGATTCCGGACAGACTTCGGTGCAGCACTTGGTGATGTTGCAGTAGCCGACCCCGTAGTCGTCCTTGATCTGTTCGAGTCGGTCTCCGTCGTCGATCGGGTGCATTTCCAGGGACGCGAGTCGGACGAGGAACCGGGGGCCGACGAATTCGTCCTTGCGGTCATGATCGCGGAGGACGTGGCAGACGTTCTGGCAGAGGAAGCACTCGATGCACTTACGGAATTCCTGGACCCGGTCGGCCTCGCGCTGCGTGAACAGCCAGTCGGTTCCTTCGCGTGGTTGCAGCTGACCGATTCGCTTGTTCTGCTCGAAATTCCAGCTGACGTCGCAAGCGAGATCCTTGATGACGGGGAAGGTTTTCAGGGGCCGCACGAAGATCTTCTCACCGGGCTCGTAGTTGTCGAGCCGGTCCATGCACATCAGCTTCGGATGCCCGTTGACCTCGGCGCTGCACGACCCGCACTTGCCGGCCTTGCAATTCCAGCGGCAGGCCATATCGGGAGCATGCTGAGCCTGAACGGCGTGGACCGCGTCGAGCACGACCATACCTTCCTGCACCTCAACGGTGTACTCGGTCATCGTTCCGCCGTCGTCGTCTCCGCGGAAGATCTCGAGCGTCACCTGTTCGGTTTTCGCCTCTACCATCAGGGCCATCCTTCTGTGACCGTCTTGGTCCGTGTGAGCGATTGGCGGCTTGCTGCCGCGTCGCGCTCGTTATTCCTTGATGAGTTCGTTGAGTTCGTCGGGGAGTTCGGGGAGCGGCTCGGTTCTCACGTCGATTTCGCCGTTTTCGCCGAATGATGTGACGAGGTTCTGTTTTCCCCAGGTTTCGGCATCAGAATCCGGGAAATCCTCGCGGGTGTGTGCCCCGCGGCTCTCTTGTCTCAGCAACGCCGACCGGGTAACCGCCTCGGAGATGTCGAGCATGTTTTCGAGATCCAGCGCGAGATGCCAGCCCGGGTTGAAGCCGATGTTGCCGCCGATTTTCACCGTCGCGGCCCTTTCGCGGAGAGCCTTCAGGTCATCGAGTGCCGAAACCAGGTCGGCCTCGGTCCTCACGATCCCGACCTTGTCCTGCATCATCAGCCGCAGGTCCTCGTGAATCGTATAGGGGTTTTCACCCTGTTCTCGGTGGAACGGTGCGAGCATCTTTTCGGCTTCGCGTTCGACATCGTCGTTGTTGATGTCGGCACAGGCCTGCCGGTCGGCGGCGTGCCGGGCCGCGTACTCTCCGGCTCGTTTGCCAAAGACGATGAGGTCTGAGAGCGAATTGCCACCGAGGCGATTGGCTCCGTGCATGCCTCCGGCGACCTCGCCAGCTGCGAACAGTCCGCCGACCGCCGTCTCCTGGCTCTCCGGATGAACTCGGACGCCACCCATCGTGTAGTGGCAGGTCGGTCCGACCTCCATCGGGTCGGTCGTGATATCCACGTTGGCCAGTTCCTTGAACTGGTGATACATCGATGGCAGCTTTCGCTTGATCTCCTCGGGTGTGCGCTTGCTGGCAATGTCGAGGAAGACACCACCGTGCGGGGATCCGCGACCAGCTCGGACTTCACGACGAATCGCCCGGGCGACCACGTCTCGCGTGAGCAATTCGGGAGGACGTCGGTCATTCGGCTTTTCGTTGGCGATGACAGAATTCACCCACCCCGTCGCTTCCGCCTCGGTCTCGGCGTACTCCCCCTGGAACATCTCGGGGATGTTGTCGAACATGAAGCGTTCGCCGTCGATGTTCTTGAGGACGCCACCTTCGCCACGGACTCCCTCGGTGATCAGCGTGCCCTTGACGCTTGGGGGCCAGACCATGCCGGTCGGATGAAACTGAACAAATTCGCTGTCGATCAACTCGCCGCCGGCCCACAGTGCCAGGGCATGGCCGTCAGCCGTGTATTCCCAGCTGTTGGAGGTGATGTCCCAGCAGCGGCCGATACCCCCGGTGGCGAGCACGATGGCCTTCGCGCGAAAAATCACGAACCGCCCGCTTTCTCGCCAATACCCCAGTGCCCCGGCAGCGTTTCCGTCGGCGTCCTTGAGGATGTGGCGGATGGTGGCTTCCATGAAGACGTCGATGCCCTCGTGGACACCCTGGTCCTGGAGCGTGCGGATCATCTCCAAGCCGGTGCGGTCGCCAACATGGGCGAGACGTGGGTAGGTGTGCCCACCGAAGTTCCTCTGGTTGATCCCACCGACCCGGGTGCGATCAAACACGGCGCCCCAGTCCTGCAGCTCCCTGACGCGGTCGGGGGCCTCCTTCGCATGGATCTCGGCCATGCGATACTGGTTGAGGTACTTGCCGCCTTTCATCGTGTCGCGGAAGTGAGTCTGCCAACTGTCCCGGTCGTCGGCGCTGGCCAATGCCGCCGCGACGCCTCCCTCGGCCATCACCGTGTGCGCCTTGCCGAGCAGGGACTTGCAGACCAGTGCCGTCCTGGCGCCGGCAGCTGACGCTTCGATGGCGGCCCGCAGGCCAGCTCCGCCGGCACCAATCACCACCACGTCGTGTTCGTAGGTTTCGTATTTGTCCATGGGTGTCGATCAGGTGGAGGTGGGATTCAGGAGGAGTGGGGTGAGGGCGGCATGCCGTGTCGGGTCAGCGGTCTACCAGAGGGCCTTGTCGATCACCGTTTCCCGGGCGACCATCCAGACGTAGAAGTCGGCGAAGCCCACCATGAACAGGCTGAGCCAGGCGAACAGCATGTGGTTCTTGTTCAGCGCCGAGACGATGCGCCAGAGTCCATGCCGGAGGTTTCCGGCCGGGGTGTCGGGGAAGCAATTGAGCTTGCCGCCGACCAGGTGTCTCAGCGAGTGACAACTGAAGGTGTACAGGGCCAACAGCGTGGTCGTGGTGAACAGGACCAGCGAACCGATGCTGATGCTGAACCGATGCCCACCCTCCTTGGTCGGCCAGGTGCAGGAAAAAATGACATCGGCGTAGAGCAGGACAATGAAGGCCAGGGCGACGTAGAGGAAGTAGCGGTGCAGGTTCTGAAAGATCAGCATCCGGGTTTCGCCCTTGTACTCACGGCCTCGCTTGAAGCCGCACAGGCCCTCAGGCTCGCCGACGGCACAACCGGCCGGGTCGAGGAAGAAGGCCCGGTAATAGGCCTTGCGGTAGTAGTAACAGGTCAGCCGAAAGCCGCCAGGAGCCCAGAGAATCAAGAACGCCGGTGAGAGCCACGACATGCCCTCGGGGATGAGGTTGGTCAACAACGGCGAGTAGAACGGGCTCAGCAGATGCGCGTGTTGGGGAAGCACCGAGGTGCCCTCGCCGACGACGTACTCGGCGTTGTAGAGCGCCCGGAATGTCGAATAGACAATGAAGGCGCCGAGCCCCAGGCCGGTGGCCAGCGAACCGGCCCACCAGGCGTCTTTGCGGGCGGTCTGGCCAAATTGGTCGAGTGTACGTGAGGAGGGGGCGTTGGTCAGGTCAGCCTGGGCCATGGGTGCCTTCTGCTGCGTGGAACGACTCGGGGGAAAAACGCGTCCGTTGGTGTCGTTTTCGCCGTGGCGAAGGGTAGGGGTTACCCGCTCGGAGCGAGAATGTCAACGTAGGGATCTGGAGGCAATCACAACAGGGTCAGGGGGTTTTTTCGTGTCGCCAATGGCAAGTCCACCGGGCGTCCCTGGCGGTGAGATTCGAAGACGGCCGCGATCATCTCGACCACGCCGCGGCCTTCTGTCATGCCGCACTTCGGTTCACGTTCCGTGCGAATCGCGTCGACCAGGTCGAGAATCCCGAGGGTGTGTCGGGCCTGGTACCGGGGCCCCTTCAGCGGTTCGGGGCGGTCGATGCCGGCCGAGGACACCCGTTGCCACTTGGCGCCGCTCCGACCGGGCGACCACGCGGGGTCGCCCAGGTAGTACACCGGTGGGAGTGTCCCCTCGATCAACTCGATCACACCGCGTGACCCGAAGATCTGGAGGCCATACCGGCGGGGATTGCCGGCCTGGTTGCGGACGCTGGCCATGTGGGCCTTGACCCCGTCTTTCATTGCGTAGACGGCGTGCAGGTCGTCTCCGGCCAGCGGTCCGATCCCTTCGGGACCATCGAAAACGTCGTCGCCGGTGACGGGGTGGCCCTTCCAGCCGACACGCGCGTAGCAGGAAGTTGCCTCGCCGTGGATCGCGCGGATCATGTCGAGGACATGAGAACCGAGCACCCAGAGATCCTCGCCACCACCGCGGCGGTCTTCTTTGCCGCGGCCCCGGAACTCGAGCAATGTGCCGATCGCACCGTCGGCGATCAGTTTCTTGATCGTGTCGATCATCGGCGAGAATCGGGTCGGGTGCGCGATCTGAACACGTGCGTGGGTCTTCTCACAGGTCGCCACGATGCGGTCGGCCTCTTCCAGTGTCCGGCAGAACGGCTTTTCCATGTAGATATGGATGCCGCGTTCGGCCGCCGCCAGCACCATGTCGGCGTGCTGGTCCATCCATCTCGGGCAGATGGCCACGATGTCAGGCTTGGCCTCGTCGAGCATCTTGCGATAGTCGAGGAAGGCCCGGTCGACCTTGAGCTTGCGAGCGGCTGCACCGAGGCCGCTCTTGTTGTCGTCGGCGACGGCGACGACACGTGTTGACGGGACAGCCGACCAAGCCGTGTCCAACGCATGACCGTAGCCGCCTTTGCCGGTCCGCCCGATCACCCCCACCCGGAGTGGCTTGCCCGAAGACGCGTTTCCTGACATGGGATGCAACCCCTCGCGAGTCATCGATCAAAATCTACGACTCTCATCCTAACTCTCCACGACACAAAAAAAACTCCCACCGGCTGCCGAAGCAACCGGTGGGAGCGGAAGTGCGCGGTGGGGATTACGAAAAGTGCCGGCAGATCGATACCCAGAACCGGCGCACAAAATGAACCTGATCGCGCCGTGGATTCTCATTCATCATCCGAGATGTGTCAAAGCCACATCGGACATCATCAACCAGATTTTATGCGTGTGATTTCATGTGCTTGGCGCCGTCCGTGCGGAGGAGTGCGCATTTCAGCTGCATCTAACTGTCGCTGTCGCCATCGGCCTGGCCGGTCAGCTTCGGTTCGGCTTCCTTCCACAGAGGTCCGTAGGTCTCCTTGTCGAATGGAGGACACCCGGTCGGGTATTGGCCGAGTGGATGGTCCTTGGTCCTCATGAGGTTGGTGCAGTAGCTGAAGGTGCGGCAGACCTGCTTGCGTACCAGGCGACCAGTTTCGGCGAGCGATCGAGCAAAGTCGGGATGCGACAACGTGCCTCGCCCGAGTCCGGCGAGTGCCACATCACCTCGGAGAATGTTGGCGGCTGCGGCGTGCGGGACGTAATCCTGCAGCCAGCTGTAGCCACTGCCGACGACGGGCACGCCGGGGATGGCCATCTGGATGGCGCGGGCCAACCGAAACTGCCTGTCGACGCCGATCAGCGGATGCTCGGGAGCGTGGTAGCCGTCCACGGGTGGAAACTCGGCCGGCCTCACCACGTGCGGATTCGAATAGGGGTTGCCGCCGGAGACATTGATCATCGCCACGCCGAGTTCGGCGAGAGTCTTCGCGACCTGGCACGGCTCGTCGAGATCGAGTGCGAGGTGGTCATCTGGGCTCGTGCCAAACGCTGTCTGAAGCGGCAGGTCGTGTGGACACGGGACGCCGACAAACTCGTCGCCCTCACCACGGTATGGAATGCCGTCGTATGCATTCATCCTGGTGACCACCATCAGATCCGGCCAGCGGTCGCGGATGCGGCCGATGACGTTGCGTACGAGACGCGTGCGGTTTTCCAGGGAACCGCCATAGGGACCCCGACGATGGCGTGCGGCGAGCAATTCACTGAGCAGGTAGCGGTGGCATTGTTTGATGTCGACGAAGTCGACCCCAATCTCGACGGCGCGTGCCACGGCGTCGACGTACTGGTCTTCGATCCGCTTCAGGTTGTCATCGGTCAGCAGGGGCCAGTCTTCGCCGACGGCCCGGCCGGTCGAGCGGTCAATGGTCAGCGGGTCCAGCACCGGATCATGGACCGCCATCTGTGGCCCCAGGTGGCTGTAGCGGCCCGAGTGAGTCAGCTGCAGCCCCACCAGTAGCCCGTCATCGGATCCGACGGCGTCTCGGTGGGCAACGCGGCAGGAGGCGAGCATGTCGCCGATCTCTCTCATGCTGTGCTCGGCGATCCAGAGTTGCCGCGGGTTCATTCTCGCGTCCTCGGCAATCGCCGTCGCCTCGGCCCAGATGACCGCAGCTCCGCCATCGCCGAATCGCTGGTAGCGACGGATCGTCAATTCGCCGGGCCGGCCGTCGAGGGTCCCATCACAGCCTTCCATCGGCTGGACCACCAGTCGATTGGACGCCGTCCTGTCACCGATCTCGATTGGGGAGAGCAGCACCGAGAGGTCTTCGGAGGTCGTGATGTCGAGCCCGAGCTCCTGGGCTTCTTTGTCGATATCTTCCGGAGAACGATACTTGAAGTAGCGGGCCATGTCGGTTGCGATGAGTTTTCGAGTGGAGGGCGGTCGTGCGCGGGCGTGAAGGCAATCGGGAAAACGAACCGGTAGTATAAGCCATCGGTTCGATTGCTCTACGGAAGGCCCTCGATGCAACTTGGTCAGTTCTCCCTGCAGACGGTCTCGGGAGGTCGATTCAAGACCGACGGCGGGACGATGTTTGGAGTCGTCCCCCGGGCTCTCTGGTCCCGGGTCTGTCCACCCGACGACGATAACATGATCGACCAAGCCACCAATTGTCTGTTGGTCGGTGACGGCGACGACTGGATTCTCATTGACACCGGGTACGGTTCCCGGCTCTCGGAGTCTCAACGGAGGCGAACATCGTCGGAGGACGGTGAACCGCTGTTGGTGAGCCTTGAGGCGATCGGCGTATCTCCCGAGCAGATCGGCACAGTGATCCTGACCCACCTCCACTACGACCACGTGGGTGGGGCGCTGCGGGAGGACGAGTCGGGTGCGGTGGTGCCGGTGTTTCCCGGGGCCGCCCATGTCGTGCAGGCGGGGGAACTTGATCGCGCCACGTCGGGTCGGCCCGAATTGCGGGCGGCGTATTCGTCCGACTGGGTGACGCCGCTGGCCGATCGCGGACTCTTCGAATTAGTCGAAGGCGACGTCGAGTGGCGACCGGGGATCCACCTGGTGGTGACTGGCGGTCATTCCCGGTTCCACCAGGCAGTGCGGCTAGAGAGCGAGGGGGAGACGGCACTGTATGTGGCGGATCTCTGTCCCACGACCAAGCACCTCAGGAGCTTGTGGTGCATGGGCTACGACGAGGAAGTGCTGGTCACGCGACGGCAGAAGGTCCAGTGGTTGGGCCGTGCAGCCGACGAGGGGTGGTGGGTCCTGTTTGATCACGACCCCGACACGGCGGCCGCTCGGCTGGTCCGTGACGATCGCGAGGAGTTCACGGTTGCAGAGGCGATGGCATCGTTGTAAACCGAATTCACACCGCGACCCGCCGGGAACCACCTGGAGGTCTTCCCCAAGTTCCCCGGGCTCGCTCACTTGATAGGCCACGAAGAGGAGAACAGCAATGAGCCGGTTGCGGAATATCAGCGTGTGGGTGACCGTGTGGTGTGCCATGAGTGTTCTCTTGGCGACCGAGGCATCCGCGGCGGATAAGAAGGGAGCCGACCCGGGCTTCAAGCGGGTTGACGCCGGTGCCGCCGCGCTACCGTTGCTGTATTTCGACAATTTCGAATCGGGAACAGCTGCGAACTGGGCGCCTACGGATCCCAAGGCGTGGAAAGTTGCGACGGTGGGCGGCAACAAGGTCTATAGCCAGTTCACGCAGAGCAAGGTCAAGACCCCGGTGCGGTCGCCGTTCAACCGATCGATGCTCAAGAGCCTGACCCTGGGCAGTTTTGCGATCGACCTGAAACTGCAGTCTACGATCAAGGACTACGGACACCGAGACCTGTGCCTGTTCTTCGGTGTGCAGGACGCAGCACACCTGTACTACGTGCATCTCGGCAAAAAAGCCGACGACCACGCGAATCAGATTTTCATTGTCAATGGCAAGCCACGCACCAAGATCTCCAAGACGTCGACTCCGGGAACCAACTGGACCGACAAGTGGCACCACGCCCGTGTTGTCAGAGACGTGGCGAGTGGTTCGATCGAGGTCTACTTCGACGACATGTCCAAGCCCGTGATGACGGCCGTCGACAAGACCTTTTCGTGGGGCCAGGTCGGAGTCGGGTCATTTGACGACACCGGAAACTTTGACGAGATCTACGTATTTGGCGACGAGGTCAAGCCGGGCAAGGTCGGCGGCAAAAACGGTGGCGACGTGGCTCACTCCGATAACAAGCCGCCTCACGGATTCTCAGCCGCCTTCAATGGCAAAGATCTGTCTGGCTGGAAGGGACTGCTTGGCGGCGGGTTCGACAACCCGATCAAGCGAGCCCAGCTGAAGGAGGACGAGGCCGCGTTCAAGAAGGTCCAGGCCGCGGCGGACGAGGGCATGCGAGCTCACTGGAAGGTCATCGACGGCACGATCGTCTTTGACGGCAAGGGACGCTCGCTGTGCACCGCCAGGGACTACGGCGATTTCGAAATGCTGGTGGACTGGAAGATCAAGGAAAAGGGCGACAGCGGGATCTATCTCCGTGGCTCGCCGCAGGTCCAGATCTGGGATCCGAAGCTGAGAAACATCGGGTCTGGCGGCCTGTACAACAACCAGAAGAACCCCTCGAAGCCTCCGGTGATCGCCGATCGAGCGGTGGGCGAGTGGAACACATTCCGGATCAAGATGGTCGGGGAAAAAGTCTGGGTGTGGCTCAACGGGATTCTCGTCGTCGACAATGTGACGCTCGAGAATTACTGGGATCGCAAGCAGCCGATCTTCTCGACCGGCCAGATCGAACTGCAAAATCACGGCAACACGCTTTACTTCAAGAACGTGTTTCTCCGTGAGATCCCCCGTAAGTGACGGGGTTTGTTTTTCCGGAGAGCGACACATGTCGACGCTGATCCTGCAACTCTCCGACCTCCACCTTTGGGCTGAGCCCGAGGGAGAGGTCCGGGGGCTGAACACGCGTGATTCGTTGCGGACGGTTCTGGACGCCGTGCGGGCCGGCGGTGGTGATTACGACCGGGTCGTGGTCACCGGTGATTTCACGCACGACGAGCGGCGTGAGACCTATCAGGTGGCGCGTGCCATGCTGGCCGACTGGCTGGACCGGTGCGATGTCCTCCCGGGCAATCACGACGAGCGGGTGCTCATGCGCGAGGTGTTCGAGGAACAGGCCGGTGGCAGCGACCAGGGCATCTGCTTTTCTCGGGCTGCCGGCGGCTGGCGGCTGATCGGCGTGGACACGCACGTGCCCGGCAAGGTTCCCGGGAGGGTCGAGCCTGCCATGCTCGATTGGTTGCAGGGTGAGCTCCAGCAGCATGCCACCGAGCCGACCATCATCTTCCAGCATCATCCCCCCACCCAGGTGGATTCTCCCTGGCTCGACGGGATCGGCTTGCAGGAGCCGGAGCCGTACCGGGAGTTGATCCGGTCGTCACCGCAGGTGCGCGTCGTCAGTTGCGGCCACGTGCATCAGGAATCGGCGTCGTCACTCGGCTCGAGCGTCGTACTCACCGTGCCGTCGACAAGCGTGCAGTTTGTGCCGATGAATGCGACGGCCGAGGCCGATACCGCGAGCCCGGGGTATCGGGTGTTTGCACTGGACGATCCGGGTGACAGCGACGCGACTGCGGTGGGATGGTCGACTCGTGTCATCCGCGTGCCCCGGACCCATGTGGCCGGGGAATGAGTGCCGCGGGTCGGTATGTGTCGAGTTACTCGTCCGCGTTCGATGCCGATTGATCCTGGATCGCGCGGAGCTCCCGTGGCAATGGGAACTGGACGTGTTCTTTGCTGATGGTCTGTTCCACCACCGTGGCGCCGTAGTCGATGCGGAGATGGTCGAGGCAGTCCTGGACGACGTCCTCGGGGGCACTTGCCCCGGCCGTCACCACGACTCGATCGACTCCGTCCTGCCAGCCGCCAGGGAGCTCGTCGACGGAATCCACGAGAAAGGCTCGGCCGGTTTGCTGTTCTCCGAGCTCGGCCAGCCTCAGGCTGTTGGAACTGTTCTGGCTGCCCAGCACAATGACCACGTCGGCGTCGGCGGAGAGCTGCTGCACGGCATCCTGTCGATTCGTCGTGGCGTAACAGATGTCCTCCTTGGGGGGCGACTGGATGTTCGGGAACCGTTCCTCGAGGCGGCTGATGACAGCCGCGGCCTCACTGACCGAAAGCGTGGTTTGTGTCAGGTAGGCGAGCTTGTCACCGGATGAGAATCCGAGCCGATCGACGTCGTCGGGCGTCTCGACCAGCGTGATGCTCTGGGGGGCTTCTCCCATCGTCCCCACCACCTCATCGTGGCCCTCGTGCCCGATCAGGATGATGTGAAATCCGTCTCGTGCGAATCGTAGGGCCTCCATGTGGACCTTGGTCACCAGTGGACAGGTCGCGTCGATGGTCTGGAGACGTCGTTCGGCGGCCACACGCCGAATATCGGGTGAGACGCCGTGGGCGGAAAACAGCAGGATCGAGTCCTCTGGGACGTCTTCGACCCGGTCCACGAATTGGACGCCCTGGGCGGTGAAACGCTCGACGACGTGCCGATTGTGAACAATCTCGTGGTAGACGTAGATATCGGACCCGAAGATCCGTATGGCCTCGTCGAGACACTCGATCGCCATGTTGACGCCGGCACAGAAGCCGCGGGGATTGGCAAGAGTGACGTGCATCTGAGACGGACGGCCGTGACGGATTGTGGGGTGAGGCCGGTTGGGGGCGCCCTGAGATTCTGACCGATTCTATTGCGTGCGACAACAGCCCGTGTGCCGAGAATCGGCAGCCAGTCGTCTGCTACCGACGGGTGATCAGCCTGCGGCGGTAGTCGGAGAACGACACCGATTTCATCTGACGTGACTGTGCGAGCGATTCCCAGTGACGGATGTCGTCACGGTCCTTGCCGGTGAGCTGCCAGTGGTATTGGTGCTCGGCCCGGAGATGTAGTCCGTTCGAGGAGTTGTCCTTGAGTTCGACGTGCAGAGGCAGCAGCGAACGCCGCTTGAGCTGCCGGTTGAGTGCGACACGCGGGGCAGGAAAGAGCGCCCGCGGATGCAACAGGTAATTGAGCCGAGCGGTCCAGTCGGCATATTCGAGGTATCGTTTCCTCGCGGCATCGAAGGCAACTCGATCGATGCTTGTCCCGTCGGGAGTTGATGTGCATTGCACGCGATAGCGGAATCCGCGACCGGGCATCAGCAAAACCTGGGATTGGGTGTCGAAGGTGTCGCTGAACCCCGGTTCGAGTTGGCCGAGGAGCGGAGCTGCCGCGGCCAGGGACTTCGAGTCGCCACGTTGCGTCAGGTCCGTGATGTACTCGCGCGTGGCCTTTTCGGCCCGTCGCAAGGACATTTCGATTTCCTGGAATTTCACCACGGTCGACAACCGTCGGGGGCCATTGATGATAACGAACCGCTTGCGGCCGGGTTCAAAAACGGTCACTTCGCCCGCGGACTGGATCGTGTCGTACGCCTTGCCGGATCGGAACAGCGTCAGGCTGCGGACCAGGACGACGGGGGGGGACTTCTTGGTGACCATGGCCATGTTGAAGACCTTGGTGTAGACACCAAACTCCTGTGCACGGGCCGTCCGCGTGGCGATTGTGGCGAGCACCACGGTCAGGCCGAAACAAAATGCTGACCTGACCGTGATGGCCGGGGGTGTCGAGCGTATGGGCGTGGTGTCTGGCATGGCGCAGTCGGTGCAAGCGTTCAGGAGCCGAGCCGAATGGGCTGACCGCCCTCCTGCTCGCTCTGGAGAGCCGCCTCGATGAATCCGACCACTTCCAGCGTGCTGGATGGGCTGATCGGGGGCGGGGTGGATCCTGATAGCGTGTTGACGATGTGTTGACAGAGATTGCGATAGGCGAATCGTGTGCTGGTGGACTGTTGCAGCACCGCGTGTTCGCACCACGCATTGAATCCATAGGCCGTGGCCCCCGTACGGCCGCCTCGGACGACACCAAGTCGCCCGTCGTCCCAGGTGCCGACCACCACGTCGGCTGACTCGGTGTGGTGCGACGTCACGACCTGGCAACCGGTCCCCATCACCTCCAGCAAGACCTCGACGGGGTGGATTCCGTAGTGAAAGAGCCCGGGATTGCCGTTGGCCCGCCACGCCGGTCCGAAACTCACTGCCCCGTGGACAGGTCCCCATTGTCCGGCTCGCTGCCTGTCAAACTCGACCACCTCGTGACAAAACCTCATGGCCGATCCAGAGAAGAAGGGCACACCGGCCCGGTCGGCCAATGCGAACATCTCGCGGGCATCCTCGGACCGACAGGCCGTCGGCTTGTCGACGAAGACCGGTACGCCGGCCTCAAGGAACGGCCGGGCTCGTTCCAGGTGAGGTGTGCCCGAGAGAGAGAGCACGAGAACCGCGTCGACCTGGCCAAGCATCTCGTCGGGGTGGTCCACCAGGTCGACACCGAGCGAGGTCATTTCGGGCAGGAACCCGTCGATCCGCTCCGGGGCCATCTCCGAGGTGCCGGGCCAGCCGAGTACCACGCGGGCTCCTTCCACCACCTGGTCGGCCGCGACGCCGACACCGTTGATCCGGCGAGTGAATTCGACGCAATGCGAGCTGTCGAAGTCGATGATGCCTAGACGGAGCATGAGAGCGAGGGGGAGGAGAGTGGGGTGGAGAGAAGAGACGTGTGAGAGGTGCGGGAGGGTAGTGGTTGGCGTGGGGGCGATGCAACGCCAATGCTCGGTTGGCAGCCGGCGGGCCGGGCGTTAGAAATGGCGGGATCATGACGACAATGCGTGCCGTGGAATTGACCGATTTTGGGGACCCCGCCGAGGTGCTGCGGGTCGTGGAACGCGACGTGCCCCAGCCCGCTGCGGGCGAGGTGCGAGTGAGGATGCTGGCCAGCCCGATCAACCCTTCGGACGTCATGACCATCCGTGGCACCTACGGACGAAAACCCAACCTGCCGTTCACGCCCGGCTACGAAGGAGTGGGCGTTGTCGAGGCCAATGGCGGCGGTTTGCTGGGTTCGCTGCGCAAGAACAAGCGGGTTGCCGTGCTCAATTCCCTGACCGGCAATTGGGCCGAGCACGCCGTGGTGCCGGCTCGCCAGGTGATTCCCATCCCCTCGTCGCTCTCGGATGAGCAGGCCGCGACGTTTTTCGTCAACCCGGTAACCGCCTATGTGATGGTGACGCGTGTGCTGGCGGTCGCTCCTGGCGATTGGCTGCTTCAAACGGCCGCCGGCAGCCAGCTCGGCAAGATGGTGATCAGGCTCGGGAAACGGCTGGGATTCCGCACGATCAATATCGTGCGACGTGACGAGCAGGTCGAGGAATTGACGCGACTGGGAGGAGACGCGGTCCTCGCTTTTCGCACCGATGAGCAGCCCAACGGAGATCTCGCCAAGGTCGTTGCCGAGATCACCGGGGGAGGTGTAATGGCCGCGATCGATCCGGTCGGCGGGGCTCTTGGATCGGCAGTCGTGCACTGCCTGGGGCCGGGAGGCCGTATGCTCTGTTACGGGACGCTCGATGAGCGTCCGCTCGAGTTTTCCCCGCGGGCGCTGATGACCAACGGGTCGCGGGTGGAAGGCTTCTGGCTCGGCCCCTGGATGGCCAGCCAGGGAATCCTCGCCAAACTGAAGCTGGTCAAGACGGTTGGCCGGCTGGTGGCCGATGGCGTGCTCGACTCGGAAATCGGCGACGTGTTCCCGTTGGACCAGGTGGCCGATGCGGTGACCGCGTCCGAGACGAGCGGACGCGGTGGCAAGGTGCTGCTACAGCTGGGAGCTTTGGCGGCTTCAGTCTGAGCGACCTTGGCGCGATTTCGGCTCTCAAGCTCGTGGTCTTAGCGCGAGCCGAGTACGCCGACCTCGGGGCTTGAGGCGGTGGCGTAGAGCTTCCTGGGGATTCGTCCCGCGAGGAAAGCCTGGCGACCCGCCAGGCAGGCGTGTCTCATGGCGTGAGCCATCAGCAGAGGATCGGTGGCCGAGGCGATGCCCGTATTGAGCAGAACGCCATCACAGCCGAGTTCCATGGCGACGGCCACGTCACTGGCGGTTCCGACTCCCGCGTCGACGATCACTGGGTAGTCCGGATCGTCTTCCTTCAGATATTCCAGGCAGATCCGGATGTTGTTGGGGTTGAGTAAGCCTTGGCCGCTGCCGATCGGGCTGCCGGCGGGCATCACGGACGTGGCGCCGGCCTCCTTGAGCCTCTTGGCGGAGATCGGGTCGTCGGAGGTGTAGCAAAGGACCTGAAATCCGTCGTTGACCAGTTGACGGGTGGCCTCGAGCGTGGCGACCGGATCAGGCAGCAGTGTGCGTGTGTCGCCGAGTACCTCGAGCTTGACCCAGTCGGCGCCGGGATTTTCGAGACCTTCGAGGATCTCGCGTCCCAGCCTGGCCACCCTCACGGCATCCTCGGCCGAGAAGCAACCGGCGGTGTTGGGGAGAATGGTGTACCGGGAGAGGTCGATGAAATCGAGAATGTTGCGGCCGTCATCATCGACGAGCCGCTCGCGGCGGACTGCCACCGTGACGACCTCGGCTCCGCTCGCCTCCAGGCACTCCTGCATCAGCTCGTACGTCGCGTACTTGCCGGTCCCGACGACGAGTCGCCCCTTGAGCTCGTGAGTCCCGAGCAACAGCGGGGAGTCGAGCAACGAGGCCGCAACCACGTCTCGGGGTTCGTCTGTGAAGTCATTTGCGGGTTGCGACAATCCGGGGGTCTCGGACACACTCATGGCGACTCGCTCCGTCTGCTCTAACCGCCACCCACCAGGGTGACGATCTCGATCTTGTCTCCGTCCTGAATCACGCACTGTGCGTGCTGGCGACGTGGTACCAGCTCACGATTCCGCTCGACCGCCAGGTACCTGGGTTCGAGTCCCAGGTCGGCGATCAACATGGCCACGGTCGCACCGTTTTCCACCTGTCGGGACTCTTCGTTGACGGTGATCTGCATGGTTGGCATGACGAGGAGGAGTGTACGGGTGGTTCTGTCAGAGCGTCAAGGATGGGGACTGGCATGGCAATCGATCGCGGCTTTGCGACACAATGGGGGTGTCCAGGAGGAGAATGCGGCGATGAGGGAACTCGTCACGGCGAGCAGGCTGACGGCGGCTGTGATGACGACGATGCTGGGGTGGACTCCCGGCGCACTTCCCATCATGGCGCAGCCCGCTCCGCCGACGGTCGTCCGGGCGGTACCTCCAGCCCCACCCAGGCCGCGAACGATTCTGCCTCCGCTCCGGCCCGTCGCGGAGTTGATCAAGGACCTGCAGGCGACCAGCTTTGCCACCAGGCGTCGGGCGACACGCGAGTTGTACCGCGCGGGACCGCGGGCAGCTGTGGCGCTGGGACGTGCGGCACGAGGGAGCCAGCTCGAGGTGGCCGCACGGGCCATTGGCGTGCTCGAGCGGATGTACACCGCCGGTGACTTGGATGTCGTGGCCAGCAGCGAGGCGGAACTGGAATTGTTGGCCGAGTCGGGACCCCGGGGCGTCTCGCGGCGTGCGAGAACTGTGCTGGAGGCGCACACCGATCTGCGGCAACGACGCGCGGTGGACCAGATCATTCGACTCGGCGGCGTCTTCAAGGACGCCAACGACAATATCGTCAATCCGAACAGTTCCCAGTTGCTCGGCCAGCCGATCATCACCTTGCAACTGGGGCGAGGCTGGACGGGAGGAAGCGACGGGCTCAGGTTTGTCAAACGGCTGACCCGGCTGAGATCGTTGTTGATCATCGATGGCGTGAAGGCGACGGACCAGCAACTCACATCGCTGACGGAAGCCGTGCCCACGTTGACGGTGGTGAGACGGGGACGGGCGCTGCTGGGGGTCAAGTCATTTTCGATGCCGTGCCAGATCCAGGAGGTCCGTCCGGGACTCGCAGCGGACAAGGCAGGCGTCAAAGTCGGCGACATTGTCAGGTCATTCGACGGCAAGCCAATCGCGGATTTCCAGCAACTGGTCGACCTGATCAAGCTGCACAAGCCAGGTGACCGTGTGCCGATGACCGTCGAGCGGACCATCGACGGGCAGAAGAAGACCGTCGCGTTGGCCGTCACGCTTGATTCCTGGGAAGCCGCCAGTCGCTTGCAGAAGAGTCCGTCAGGCCGGCGGCCCGGGCCTCCCACCGAAAAGCCCTAGCCTCGCAAGGTGAAGGCGAAGGCCTCAGCCGCGCGGCGGGCATCGTCGGCGGCGGCGAGCGCCGCTGACACCGCCACCCGCGTGGCACCCGCCTCAAGCACCTCGGACAGGTTGTCAATGCTGATGCCGCCGATCGCGTACCAGGGCAGCGTGATCTCCGCGGCCACCTCGCTGACAAACTCCAGCCCTGCGAATTCAGCAAATGTCTTCGTCTGCGACGGGAACACCGGTCCGACGCCCAGGTAGTCGGCACCGTCAGTCACCGCCTGCCGGGCCTGGACGATGCTGTGAGTTGAGACGCCCACAAGACGGTCGGGGCCGACGATGCGACGGACGCTGCGGACATCCAGTTCGTCCTGTCCGACATGAACACCATCGGCGTCGGCGAGCACCGCGAGGTCCGGGCGGTCGTTCATGATGAACAGGGCGCCGGACTCCCGCGTCCAGCGACGGACGCGACGAGCCAGGTCGAGCAGTTCTGCGTCGGCGAGTTGCTTGTCACGGAGCTGCACCACCGAGACTCCGCCTGCCACGGCGTCACGGATCGTTGGCCCGATGCCTCCGGAGCAGGTCGATGGCCCGGCCAGGAGGTACAGGGACTTGCCGTCGAGGCGACGACGGGCCTCGAGTGTGCCCGCCAGGGCCTTGTGAATGGTGTACAGGTCGTATCGCGCACGCTCGAGAAGAGTCGAGACCCCGGGAGACGAGGAGGCACCAGGCGGAGATACGAGCTTGGACAGTTCCTCAAGCGTGCGGAGCGACTCCTGGACGCGGCCGAGATTCGCATCCAGGACGTCGCGGAGCGTCTGCCGGCGCTGCTCCTGGTCAGTTGACAGGGCGGTTCCGACATCCGAGTGCGTGTCACGGGCGGCGAGGAAGCGGCCCCCGTCCAACGGAACCAACGCCGAGCCCAGGTCGTGGCGGAGTTGCTTGAGAAGACCGGTGAGGTGTGCGTCGTCGAGAGTGAAACGGGCAATGTCCTCGACCACCCGCAAGCCCTCACGAGCCCGGTTCGCCGACGCGTCCATCATGCGGAACGCATCCGTGGCGGGGTCGCTTCCACCAAGAGTCTCGGGAGGAGTCAGCGTCTCGTCGGAAACCAGGGGGGTCGTCTCGATGCCGCTGGCCGCCTCGATCGCGGGAGCCAGCAGGTCGGGCTTCAGCCCGAATCGGGCCAGGACGTCACCGATGCCAGGTTCAGAGATCGCCAGCCCCCACAGCAGATGCTCGGTCCCGACCTCGCCGACACGTCCGGCCAGACCGGCCAACCGCTGTGCCTCCTGCAGCACGTGGTCGATTGAGGCGTCTGCCGTGTCGTTGCCAGGGGTACGTGGAATCTGCTCGGCGAGTGCCACAGGGGTAAGCCCACCTGTCGCGAGAATCTCGCTGGCTCGCGACTCCTGGTCAACCAGCGCCCAGAACAGTCCGGCCGGGGAGACACTTCGGTCGGGATGGCCCAGTGACTCGAGAGCTCGCCGTGCTGATTCGGTCCACTCGCCGGCATGCATCCCGCTGTCCCTTGCCTGGTGTGAGGCCGCCCCGGGAGTCGGTCCCGGTGAGCATCTTGTCACCACGGTACGCCAGAACTAGAATTCCGAAGCATTGTAACGGTTGTGCGGGTCGGCACGGAACCTGGTGAACCATCACCGGGGAGCACCAGGGGGTGTATGCCTGCTGTTGGCCTGGGCGGCGCGATACAATGGTGGCAGCCCACGTGGGTCACAGAGGACGTGGCACACGAGATGACCTGTTGAAGACGGATCTGGAGCGGACGGGGAGAGACCGATGTACGAACGATTCACCGATCGAGCCCGCAAGGTGATGCAGCTGGCCAACCAAGAGGCCCAGCGATTCAACCACGAGTACATCGGTACTGAACACGTGCTGCTGGGGCTCGTCAAGGAGGGTTCCGGGGTGGCGGCCAACGTGCTGAAAAACCTCGATGTCGATCTCCGCAAGATCCGTCTTGAGGTGGAGAAGATTGTCCAATCGGGGCCGGACATGGTCACGATGGGCAAACTGCCGCAGACTCCTCGCGCGAAAAAAGTCATTGAGTACGCGCTCGAGGAAGCCAAGAACCTCAACCACAACTACGTCGGCACCGAGCACCTGTTGCTGGGACTGTTGCGCGAGCAGGAAGGGGTGGCGGCTCAGGTGCTGATGAACCTCGGGTTGAAACTCGAGGACGTCCGCGAGGAGGTTCTGAACCTGTTGGGACACGGACTGGAAGGGGCCGAGACCAGCGAGCGGGCCAGTGGATCTTCGAAGTCCGGAAAGAGCAAGACGCCTGCCCTGGACAGCTTTGGTCGCGATTTGACCGAGCTGGCCCGTCAGAAAAAACTGGATCCGGTGATCGGCCGGTCTGATGAAATCGAACGCGTGATCCAGATTCTCAGCCGACGCCAGAAGAACAACCCGGTGCTGCTCGGCGAGGCGGGCGTCGGCAAGACAGCCATCGTCGAGGGATTCGCCCAGATGGTCATCGACGGCAACGTCCCGGACCTGCTCCGGGAACGCCGCATCGTCGTGCTCGATCTCGCCATGATGGTCGCTGGTACCAAGTACCGCGGCCAGTTCGAGGAACGCATCAAGGCGGTGATGAACGAGGTCCGACGGGCCAAGAACACAATTTTGTTCATCGATGAATTGCACACGCTGGTCGGTGCCGGTGGGGCCGAGGGAGCGATCGACGCCTCCAATGTGCTCAAGCCCGCCCTGTCTCGCGGTGAATTGCAGTGCATTGGTGCCACGACGCTCGACGAGTATCGCAAGTACATCGAAAAGGACGGGGCACTCGAACGGCGGTTCCAGACCGTGCTGGTCGAGCCCCCGTCGGATGATCAGACCGTCGAGATTCTCAAGGGGCTGCGAGATCGGTACGAGGAACACCACCGCGTGCAGATTACTGACGACGCGCTGGAGAGTGCCGTTGAACTCTCGAGCCGCTACATCACCGGCCGCTGCCTGCCCGACAAGGCGATCGACGTCATCGACGAATCGGGTGCCAGAATCCGGCTGAAGTCGATGGTCCGCCCCCCGGATCTCAAGGAGCTGGAGGAAGAGACCGAACGGCTGAATCAAGCCAAGGAAGAGGCCGTGGCCGACCAGGACTTTGAGAAAGCGGCCAGCCTGAGAGACCAGGCCGACAAGCTGAAGAAGAAGCGAGAACAGCTGACCCAGGAGTGGAGAGAAAAGAGCGAGCAGACCGACGGAGTCGTCGACGCCGAAGTCGTGGCCGAGGTCGTGGCCAAGATGACCGGCATTCCGCTCACGAGACTCTCCAGCGAGGATGCCGTTCGGTTGCTGCGGATGGAGGACGAACTGCACGAGCGGGTGATCAGCCAGCACGAGGCGATCAAGCAGGTGTCCAAGGCGGTCCGCCGCAGCCGCAGCGGCCTCAAGGACCCCAAGCGTCCCACGGGAGTCTTCCTGTTCGCCGGGCCCACCGGCGTCGGCAAGACCCTGCTCGCCAAGACGCTCGCCGAGTTCATGTTCGGGGACGAGGATGCCCTGATCCAGATCGACATGAGCGAGTACATGGAGAAGCACAATGTCAGCCGACTGATCGGTGCTCCTCCCGGATACGTCGGATACGAGGAAGGGGGGCAACTGACCGAAAAGATTCGTCGTCGCCCATACGCGGTCGTGCTGCTCGACGAAATCGAGAAGGCGCACCTCGATGTCTACAACATGCTGCTGCAGATCATGGAGGAAGGACACCTCACCGACAGCTTTGGTCGCAAGGTCGACTTCAAGAATGTCGTCCTGATCATGACCACCAACGCCGGTGCCAACACGATCCTCTCTGAGCCTTTCGGGTTTGGGAAGAAGGACGAGGACACCAGCTACGAGCGGATGAAGGAGAGGCTGACGCAGGAGATCGAACGATTTTTCAAGCCCGAGTTCCTCGGGCGGCTCGACGAGGTCGTCGTCTTCCAGCAACTCACCCGCGAGGACCTCAAGCAGATCGTCGACATCGAACTGGCCAAGGTGTACGAGCGACTTGGCGAGCGCGGACTCAACCTGGATCTCACCGACGAGGCTCGAGAGTTCCTGATCGACAAGGGGGGAGATCTCGACTACGGCGCCCGGCCACTGAGACGGAGCGTCGAAAGCTGTATCGAGGACCCACTGTCTGAGGAAATCCTCCGGGGTGCCTTCGAAGGTCAGAACCGGATTACTGTCACCGTCAAGGAAGTCGGCGACCAGAAACAACTCGATTTCGAGGGGGCGCTGGTTGAGGACGAGTCGGCGGACGAGGAAGAAGAACTGGCCGCCGTCGGGTCTGCGGATGAGTCTTCAAACTCGCCGGCCGACGGTGAAGACGAGAGCGGGGACGAGTAGGACAGGGGGCCGGCATGCTGCCCCGGATTCTCGAACCCGAAGTGATGGACACCGCCAGGGAGGCCTCCGATTACGATCGGATGGATCACTCGGTCGTTAACACTGCGTTCGTGGATCAGTGGCTCGAGTCCTGGAGAGCTCACGCGCCAGGACGTCGGCTGGTGGGTTGCCACATCTTGGATGTCGGAACCGGGACGGCCCAGATCCCGATCGAATTGGCTCGGCGCGAGATGGGTTGCCGGATCATCGCCGTTGACCTCGCCACTGAGATGCTCAAGTTGGCCGTTCGCAATATTGACCGTGAAGGCGTCAGCGACACGGTGAGCGTCGAGCTGGTCGATGCGAAATCGATGCCGTGGCCCGATCATCATTTCGATGCCGTGGTTTCCAACTCGATCATTCATCACATCCCGGCGCCGGGTGTCGTGCTCGATGAGATGTTACGCGTGCTCAAGCCCGGAGGAATGCTCTTTGCCAGGGACCTGGTGAGACCAGACGACGCCGAACAGGTGGAATCGCTCGTTGACGAGTATGCCGGTGAGGAGTCGGATCACGCCAAGCAGTTGTTTCGCCAGTCGTTCCACGCGGCTCTGACGCTCGAGGAGATGCGACATCTGGTCAGCGAGCGAGGTGGCACCGCAGAATCTGTCCAGATGAGCTCCGATCGCCACTGGACTGTCTGCTGCCCAAAACCCTGAGAGTCTGTGAATCCAATTGTTATCCACAACCCTCATAATACCCAAAAGGCGTAATCGTAAATATCACATGTATTTTACTCATGTTTCGCGACCCGCAGGGTCGATGAGTTAACGCGGACGCGAAGTCCACCGGAGAATGGCAACACGCAGGGGGAGGGCTGGGACATGAGTATGCAGCGAGCGCGGACAGATCGGGTGCAGGGTGATCAGAGAATTGAGCTGCCCACGGTATTCCAGGTCCGCCTGCATGTGGAGTCCGAAGTTGCGACATCCCCCGAAGTCATCGACAGGCGTCCCGGAGAGCGGCTCAGGGCGATTGAGAGACGCCAGGCTCAGCTCGCGCGTCGGCTGGCCTCGATCGACTTGCGAATGAGCTTGTCTCGTCCCGTCCCCGCGCTGGGCCTGGTCGGTCGGATCTAGCCCGGAGTGCTGTGCAGCGACGCGGAGTTGCCACAAGGTGGTGGCGGCACGGCAGCATGTGGGTGTACAACTGCGGCATGGTTCGGCTGATTTCTCTCGGCGTCCTGCTGGTCCTGATCGTCTTTCTCGGGATCACCTTTTACCAGGTGATCGCCCCGTTTCTGCTGCCGCTGTTCCTGGCGGGTGTGGCCACCATTCTCTGTCAGCCGGTGCACGAGCGGTTTCTGAGCCGGTTGCCGTCCCGTCCGAGGCTGGCAGCAGGTCTGACGACGGGCAGTGTGCTGGCGATTCTCCTGGTTCCGCTGCTGGTGGGCGTCCTGGTGGCAACACTGCAGTTGTATTCGGTAGCGCAGGAGGCGATGGCGAGTCCCGAGTGGGATGCGCAACTGGACCGGGTGGCCGAACTGGCGGTGGACTGGGGGCTGGTGGAAGAGTCGAGAGGTACTGCCGAGTTCGGGGAATCGGATGTGACCGCTTCGGTGGACGGTCGGGGACTCAAGCAAAACTTGGCCGACGCGTTACGAGGCTTGGCTGATCGGAGTGCCGGCATGGCGTCCCGCACACTGGGCCGATGGGTTGGTAGCATTATCGCAGCCATCGTGGGCGTCGCGATGTTTGGCATCGCCTTGTATTACTTCCTGGCCGATGGCCCGGCGCTGCTGGCCGGAGCGTCTCGGCTGGTCCCCGTCCGGAGCGATCACCAACTGCAATTGTTGAGGGAATTCGAGACGGTTGTGCGCAGTGTCGTGTCAGCGACTCTGCTGGCGAGCGTTGCACAGGGATTGCTGACGGCCATCGCGTTGTGGCTGGTCGGCGTGGCGATCGGATCGGACCTGCTTCGCCATTTCTTCCTGTTCTTCATCCTCTCGACCCTTGCCTCACTGGTGCCGATCACCGGTGCCTGGATGGTCTGGATGCCGGTAGCCGGATGGATGGCCTACAACGGGCATCTCGGCGGAGCTATCGTGCTCACCGTGTTCGGCGTAGGTGTGATCGGGATCCTGGACAATGTGATCAGGGTGCACGTGTTGCAGAGTGACACGAAGCTGCACCCGTTGCTGGCGTTTGTGAGCGTGCTGGGTGGCGTGCACGCAATGGGGTTGTGGGGCGTTTTCATCGGGCCGATCGTGGCCTGTTGCCTGCATGCGTTGATCGGCATTTTCAACACCGAGATCGGGCGGATGTCGATCGAGCAGATCAAGGAGGCGGTTGGGGATGCGGATTCGCCCGCAGATGGTCCGGGAGATGGGCCAAGAGATCGTCCGGACGATTCCCCGGAAGATGCTCATGAGGACGAGCCGGTCGATGCGAATGACGGGACGCCGACGGTCTCCAGCGAGTTGGACGCCGCCGGCGAGTCGGATCCGTCACCGGCAGAGGGTACGGCCGACGCGTGAAATCGCCATCGGTCACGGATATGCTGAGTCCTCCAGACGCTTCCCATCCGAGAGAGACTTCCCATGAGTTTCGACTTCCGCTGTCGCGGCGCGTTTTCGGTCGTCCTGTCCCTGGCGTGCCTGGTGGCCATCGCGCCCCGATCGGTAACGGCCGCTGAAGGCGACGGGCATCTCGACATTTATTTCATCGATGTCGAGGGAGGGGCCTGCACGCTGTTTGTCTCTCCGTCGGGGGAATCACTCGTGATTGACTCGGGATACCCCGACAACAACGGCCGGGATCTGAAACGGATCCTCCATGTCGTCAAGAACGTGGCTGGTCTCAAGCACATTGATCACGCGGCGGTGACCCACTGGCACCGTGACCATTACGGCAACCACGCTGCGTTGACGACCGAGATCAAGATTCGCAATTTCTGGGACCGCGGGATTCCCGACGCGCTGGTGGAAGACGCTCAGTTCGTCACACGGATCGCTGACTATCGCTCGGCCGCTCAAAACAAGTCCAGGGCGCTGAAGGCCGGAGACAAGTTGCCTTTGAAATCGGGCAAGACCCCGTTCGGGATCCAGATTGTCACTGCCAGTCGTGAGGTGATTCCGAACACCGGCAAGCCCAATCCCTTTGCGAAGCTGCACGAGCCCAAGCCGGAGGACAAGTCGGACAATGCGGCGAGCCTGAGTTTCCTGCTCGAGTTCGGCAGATTCCGCTTTCTCTGTTGTGGCGACCTGACGTGGAACATCGAGGCGAAGCTGATGACCCCGAACAACCCGATCGGCCAGGTCGACATGTTCATGGTCACACACCACGGATTGCCCTCGAGCAACAACCCGGTACTCGTTCGGGCGATCGATCCCCGCGTGGCCGTGATGTGCAACGGCCCCACCAAGGGCGGCGCCGAGAGCGTGATCAAGACACTCCGTGCTTGCCAGTCACTGAAGACGCTCTATCAACTTCACCGCAATGTGAAGCTCGATCCCAAGCTGCAGACCCCGCCGCGGTTTATCGCCAATGGTGGGCAAACCGAGGGCTGCGAGGGGACGTGGGTGAAGGCCCGGGTGGCTCCAGGTGGCAAGAAGTTTACCGTGCAGATTGGTCCGGAGGGGAAGCCGCGCAAGTACAAGTCTCGATCCTGACAATCGCCAGGTGGAGTCCCGCGGTCGGACTCGTCTTGGCCCAGCCAGCGATGTCAGTAGAATGCCGCCTCGCAAGCGGGGTTCGGAGACAGGTTGGTGCTGCGTGCTTTCCGGGGACATGTGACGAGCCGCTTGGCATTTGCAGCCGGCTGGGTGCTCGGATGGAGCATCCGATTCCTGTATCTCACGCAGCGGCTGATGGTCGTGACCGCGGTTGAGGGGGGATGTCCCTACGTCAGGGATCCCGAACAACTGTATCTCTTTTGCGGGTGGCACGAGCAGCTGCTATTCGGAGGCTTCGCCGGCCGCAGCCGAATGCTCTCGGCTCTGATCAGCCAGCACCGCGACGGTGAGCTGGTGGCCGGTGCGTTTCATGCGATGGGCATGGTCCTGGTGCGAGGGTCGTCCTCCAGGGGCGGCTCGCGTGCATTGCGGCAGGCGATCGAGGTGACCCGGACTCGACACATGGCCATCACGCCAGATGGGCCTCGCGGACCCAGGCGGGTGCTGAAGGAGGGAGTTGTCTACTTGGCATCACGTACCGGTCTGCCGGTGGTCCCGGTGGCCTGCACTGCTGATCGGACATTCCTCGTCCGTGGCAGCTGGACCGATATGATCGTGCCGTTTCCCTTTGGTCGCACCTGGATGTTCTACGGAGAACCGATCCATGTGCCGGCAAAGATCGGGCGCGAAGAACTGGCCGAGTACACCCGGAAGGTGCAGCAGGCTGTGGTGGATCTCAACCAGCACGCCGTTGACGTGACCGGTGTGGCGATGCCCGAATATGAAACCCGAGATCTTGGAGGTCACGGTTCTGGCGACCTTGAGTCCGAGAGCCCCCGCGTCGCCGCGTAAGGCCGGCCCGCTACATCGGTCACGATGCAGTGGGGCGCCAGTTCACTTCTCGCTATCGAGATCGAGCGTGAAGAGGTTGAATCTCGCTTCCGGCTGCACATCAATCGAGAGGGGCGTTGATTCCAACGATCGATAGACTCCTGGCACAAGGTCGGCCTGGATGGCCACTCGGTGGTGCCCAACCACAGCACCCTGCGTGCCGTCGGTTGTGAGTCGAAATCGGCCGTCTGACGAGATCGTCGCGATGGCGTTGGGTTCTCCGTCGGTGGCGTTGTCGCGCCGCGTGGTGATCGTTCCCGCCGCCAGCAGCTTGCCGTCGAGCCGGACGGTGCCCTGGCAAGCCACCTGCCCGGCCGTTTCCTCGGGTTGGCGATCAAGCAGTCCGATGATCAAGGCGGGAACCACCAGGACCGACAGGGCGACAAGCACCAGTCGTTTCCCACGGTGCGCTCCTCGATCGGAGACTGTCACGGGGGTCTGGGGAGGCTCAGAAGGCATGTGGAACGGGCTGACGATTGGTAGTTGATGGGGACATTTCTATCGACAACATGATGACAGATGGCCACGATCGACGCACGGGGAGCTCACTCAAGCCACGTGGTGGCGTTGGCTGTTTGCGGGGCTGGCCTGGGTTTGGCTAGAGTCGACCGCGAAATCGAGGTCGGGTGGGCTGCGAGGTGGCCATGAGCGAAGAACTGGAACGATACAGCCGCCAGATGCTGGTGGCGGGGTTGGGCGAGGACGGGCAGCGACGCCTGCTGGGCAGCCGCGTCCTGGTGTGCGGTTGTGGGGCCCTGGGCAGTGTGCTGGCCGATGGTCTCGCGCGGGCGGGAGTCGGATTCCTGCGGATTGTCGATCGTGACTTTGTCGAGCTTTCCAACCTGCAGCGGCAAGTGCTGTTTGACGAGGATGATGTGGCGGCTCGGATGCCCAAGGCGGTGGCGGCGGCCGAGAAACTGGGACGCGTGAATTCAGACATCACGATCGAGCCGATTGTCGCCGACATCGACCACACCAACATTCTCTCGTTTCTCGACGGCATCGACCTGGTCGTTGACGGGACGGACAATTTCGAGGTGCGTTTCTTGCTCAATGATGCGGCCCTGGAAACGAGCATTCCGTGGGTTTACGGGGGATGCGTCGGCAGCCACGGGCAGACGATGGCGGTGTTTCCCGGAGAGTCTGCGTGCTTGCGATGCCTGATTGAGGACGTACCGCCACCGGGGGCTGCTGAGACGTGCGACACGGCGGGTGTGCTCGGGGCGGCCATCAACGTTGTCGCTTCGTTTCAGATCGTGGCCGCGCTGAAGATCCTCGCTGGCCGCGCCGACGAGGTGGAGCCCGTGTTGACGATTGTCGATGTGTGGGACGGCACGTACCGTCGGATGGGAACGGGGGATCTGCACGAGCGATCTGGTTGTCCGGCATGTGGCGAGGGCGAGAGGACGTGGTTGAGAGGTGAGCGTGGGACCGAGACGACGGTGTTGTGCGGGCGGAATGCGGTCCAGGTGGCTCCTCCCCCCGGGCTCAAGCTCTCACTCGAGGAACTCGCCCGTCGGCTCGAGCGTTCTGGCCAGGTGACAGCCAACCCCTACCTGTTGCGGGTGGTGATGCAGGAACCCGAGATCGACTTGACCGTGTTTTCTGACGGACGCGCGATCGTCAAGGGGACACAGGACCTGGGGGTGGCCCGGTCACTGTATGCCCGGTTCATTGGCAATTGACAGCTCCGACAGGTGGCCTGACCCGGCAGACTGGGGACGAGAGGACCGATGGAGGGATTCGGGCTTCAACTGCCGACGATCCAGAATTGGAGCTGTCACAGCTGCAGCGAATGTTGCACACGGCACGTGGTGGAGATCACCGAGGAGGAGCGACAGCGGTTGATTGACCAAGGCTGGTCGGATGACGACGACTTCACCGAGGGGACTCCGGTGATGGTCCGGGATCTGGGCCCCTTCTGGAATCGCCGCTGGAGGCTGGGACAAAAGCCCAATGGGGCCTGCGTGTTCCTCGACGAACAGGGACTTTGCCGGATCCATGCGAAGTACGGTGAGCCGACCAAGCCGCTGGCGTGTCGCGTGTATCCCTACGCCTTCCATCCACAGGGCAAACAGGTCACCGTCAGCCTGCGATACAGCTGCCCGTCGGTGGTCCAGAACCGTGGGCGGAGCGTCGCTGCGCAGGAAGCCGAGCTGAAGGAGATGGCCCGCGAGGTGGTGCCGGCCGGGATCACGCGAGCTCCTTCGCCAGGACTCAGGAGATACGGAGATCTCGAGTGGTTGCCATTCCGCCAGTTCGTCAACGCGCTCGAACATCTGGTGGCAAGAGACGAGGCGTCGATCGCTGTCAGGCTCAAGGCGGCCGTCCGGTTCGTGGACATGGTGGCCGAGGCGCGGGTGAACAACCTGGAGGATGAGCAGGTGGCGGACTTCGCGGAGATCATCCGGGAGGCCGCCTGGGCAGAGACCGAGGCGACCGAAACAGCTCAATCGGAAACGGCTCACGACCAACGCGGTCGACTGACTGCGACCGGCCGGCTGCTGTTTCGGATGCTGGCCGCTCAATACGCTCGGAATGATTCTCTGTCAAATTGGCGAACCGGCTGGCTCGGCCGATTCCGGTTGCTGAAGGTCGGAGTGCGGTTTGCGATCGGACGGGGGTTCGTGCCGCCGCTACAGGACATTGATCAGCCGGTTTGCTTCGATCAGCTCGAATCGTCATTCGGAGGACTGACGGCAGAAGCTGACGAGATGTTCACTCGCTATTTCCGAGTCAAGATTCGAGGGCTGCAGTTTTGCGGGCGGGCTTTTTTCGGCTTCGGCCTGATCGAGGGGTTTCGGTCACTGGCACTCGTCCTGCCCTCGATGATGTGGCTGGCACGGCTGATGGTGGCTGCCGATGGTCGAGACCGGGTCGAATCAACTGATGTCGCGAAGGCCATCGAACTGGCTGACCACTACCACGGCTACACGCCATTGTTCAATCGGGCACAATACCGCTGGCAAATCTCGATGCTCGCCAAGACCGGCGACATCCCTCGGGCCATCGATCGCTATTGCACGTAGAAGCCGCCCGCGCGAAGTCGTTGCTGAAGTGGTGACACTTCTGGGGCCGCTGGTCGCTTCCCCATCTGTCACCAGATGGGCTACGGATCGCCAATGCCTAAAACGCCACCTGGTGCTGCACGCGATAAATCGTCCCGACCAGTCCGAGCGGCTCGCCTAGAAGTCAATCATGAATCGGGTACCAATGATCTCGTAATCGCCACCGGTGAAACCACCGATGTTTCGGTCAGCGATCCGCCCATTGATGTAGTTGAACTGCAGACGGGCATTCGGGTTCCAGTGCCAATTGAGTCCGAAGGTCAGGGCCTCGCCAACTCCACCAGTGATGTCCTCGTCGGTGAAGTCGGCATACGACCACCGCAGGGCGAGCTGCCAGGCTCCCCAGCCACCGGCTTCCCCGTCTGAAGCCAGGTAGAAGTTCTGTTGTGGTTTCACACGGCCGACCGTCCCGGACTTGCGCGACCAGACCATGTTTTCACCGGTCAGGAAGTAAGAGACATACGCGTATCCGCCGGTCAGGAAGACCGTGTCGCCAAAGCCGGCGTCACGCTCAAGCCACAGGTTCTGGTACTCGCCACACAGCTGCAGCGGGCCGAAGTTCAGTAACGACTCGAAGCCGATCATCGTGTACCAATCGGCACCGGCGATGCGACCCGTGTCGATCCACCGCCTGACGCTGCGTGCCTCGGGCCGGTGCCGAAACCGGGCCTCGTTCTCGAGAGTGATGTTTCCCGCATCGACGGCAGAACCATCCGGGTGAGCGACGGTCCCACTGAGTGCCCAGTGGCCGTGGTTCACACCATCATCCTCCCACAGAAACGTGTTGGCGACGCGCCCCGCGATCTCAGCCTGGAGGTGGTCGTTGATGTGCTGGCCCTCGTCCTGGATCAGCCGCTGGTTGTAGACACCAAACCGCCAGTTCCAGTCCTGTTCGTCGGAGACGCCGTAAGAGGCGATGCCAAGACGACGGGCGTCCTGGTTGAATGACTCGATCACGAAGGGCCGCTCGATGAAGACGTTGTAGCGGCTGCTGTTGAGATGATCCAAACCGTAGGGCCGCTTCTGGTTTCCGATCAGCAGAGTCTGCAAGAGCCCAAGGCCCTTGAACCCGAGCCAGGCATCTCGAAACTCAGCGTCGTTGCCGCCAGCAAACTCCATCTCGATCCGGTAGGTCATGTTCGGGGAGACGTCGCCACGAACACCAAACCGCATCCGGCGGAAGCCGACACGGTCCTGGGGAGTGTGGCTCGCGTCTCCGGTCTCGATGAAGTTGATACCAGGGTCGGAACTGGGAAAACCCCAGTAGTCGACGTGGACACGGCCAACCACCTTCATGGTCGTTGCCGATGTGCCCGACTGGACGGCACCGTCGACCTGCTTCTGGATTCCCGAAAGCAGGTCTCGGATCGGAATGCCATCGTCATCCGATATCGCGGTCGGTTCGGTCGTGTACGCAACCTGGGCCAGATTGGCCCGCCGCCGGAGTTCGTCGATTTCCTTCTGTTGCGCGTCAAGCTGCCGTTGCAACGACTCCAGGACGGTTGGTTCGTCCGCGCGGAGAGGTGCCGCTGCGATCAGCAAGCCCAACGCCAACATCATGGCGCATGTCGCTGTTTGGTGTCCTCCGCTATTTATTGGCTGGAACTGCAATCTCACTTTGTTTTCATTCTTCTTGTCAGGCGTCATTCTTCTTCTCAGGCGTCCTTCTTCCGGCCGAAAAGTGTGTCAATTTTGGTCTCGAGGGCGACCGTCACTACAGACCTGCCCCTGGCAGAAACGAATCCTCCCAATCGAAATGTCGGTGACAAACCTAGGTTGTCATGACCGATTTTTCCGGTTTTTCGGATCATATTGGTTGTCTGGATTGTCGCGACGAAAAGCAGGCGTAGACTGGGGATCCAAACGACTCGTGACGGTACGCCGCCCCACGAAATCCATGCAGTTGCCTGTGTTGTAAACCTCTGTCAAATAGTAACTTGAGGTTACAGCGGGGGCGGGGTCCTGGCCTCTGCATGCCACGCTCGAGGCATCACTTCCTGGCCGCCTGCAAAATCCGCACGGCATTGGGAACGACGGCATTGACGAACCGCTGTTGGCCAGCTGTCGTCAGGTGGCAAATGTCACTGAAATTCCCGCCGTCAGAAGCGATCCGTTTCTCGAGATCGACGAGATCAGCGATCGCATGACGGTGGGCCACTTCCCGAGTCCGCTTGTTGTGTTCGGAGATGCCCGCAGCCACCTGGACCGGTTCGCCCCAGAGTTCGGTCGCGTATCGGGCATCGCCTGGTCCGTAGTCCAGCGTGCCCGCCTCAAATCCCTGCCGCGTGTAGTTGGCAGGGAGATACGAGGCCATGGTCAGTAGCAGCACTCTGTCGCGACGTCGTGTCGCCAGCGACACGAGGTCGCTCAGGTTCGCTGCAAATGTCGGCGCCGTCTGCAACGGGGCGCCGTGGGGAAAGTCAGCCGGATTCGGAGGGCCCAGTCCGTCCTGGGAGGCGTACCGCATGATGCGGTCCCAGAGGCTCAGCGTGCCACCCTGGGCATCTCGACCGAGGTTGGCGTACCAGGCGCAGTGCGAGTAGTCGGTCCGAAAGACTCCGCTGGGCCAATACGTCATGCGAATGTCGTTGATTCCGTGGCAAACGATGACTAGGTCGAACCTCTGGTTTTCCAATTGCTGGTACTTCAGGAGGCTGTCTCGCGTGGTGTGCGCGGTGGTGGACAGGTGGTAGCAGCGGATCGGCTGCTGGAGCTCTTTGCGGAGCCGGGCTTCCAGCGCCGCCTCGGCCTGGTACAGGACACTGCCGCCCAGGGTGAGGATATCGAGCGTGCCATCGTCGTGGTCAGTTGGAGCAGAGCGAGCGCCCGATGCGACCAGTTCCGGGTAGTAGAAATCCCAGACGTCCGCTTCGACCCGGACGAGATTCAGGGCCACTGCGGACATCGCCAGGAGGAACCCCAGGTACAGCAGGCGAAACCCCCATCGATGGCGGGGCAGCGCGATCTTCGTGTCGGCTGTTGCAGGAATCGGGTGTGGGTCGGTCATGCCGCAGACCAGTATAGCCGTGGCGGTCGACGAGAAGGATTCTGCTATGGTGGATCCTCGGTGGCACGCAGGAGCCAGGTGATTGGACACGTCTCGCACAACCGAAGGCGCCGGCGAACCCGGACGGGTTCCCGAGTCGCTCGAATGGATCGGTCGCGTGGTGCTAGGGGCGTGGCTGAGCCTGTCGGTGTTGGCATTGCTGGGCCATCTGGTCCTCGCCATTGCCACCGGTGTCCGCGGTCCTGCCCGGGTCGAGCGGTCGGTCGGAGACCTGGCCGGGCTGGTTGAGCAGATCCACGAACGGGTCGACGATCGCGAAACGATCCTGGTGGACACGTGGCAGGCACCACTTATGCCGGCCGACCACTACCTGGAACGTGAATTGTCGTACTGGGTGTTTCCGCGACCGGTCTACTCGGCCGCTGCGCTGCGAGAGAGGGGAACATCCCTGGAACCGTTCGTCGCCGAGCGAGACATTCGCTGGCTGGTGCGAGGACGCGAGCTCCTGGACCTTCGTGATCACCCGGATATCGATGGTCTCGTTACGAAGCGGCTCGCCCCTCCCAAACCCGACCCCGGCGCGGTGGCGCGTTCCATGCAGCCGTTTGGGCCACTGGTCCGACCTTCGCTGTCGCGGTGGGGACTCGTCCTGCTCGGCGTATGTGTTCACCTCGCCGGGGGCTGGGGCCTGCTTGTGGTGATGGGGCTCGCCAACCGGATGGCCGGGCGAACCGAGCTGGTGGGCTGGTCCTGGCTGCTGGGGCTGGCGTTATCGTCTGTCACGGCGTTGTGCTGGTTCCTGGCGGGTCACACCGTGACGCCCTTGGGGCCGATGCTCCCTCACGTCATCCTCGCTGTGACAGGTGGCCTGACGGCCTGGCGATTCGGACCCCATCGCAGACCGGTGCCGACCGGCGAATCTCATGACTCGCGGACATCCCGGCTCAGCTGGCTGATGCTCGTGATGGCTGGCGTGGTGATCGTGTTGGCGGCGTGGCGCGGCATCGATGGCTTTGACCAGCGGATGCAATGGGGATTCAAGGCCCGCCTGATGCAGAGCGAACCCGGGCCATGGGGAGAATCGGTCTTTCAGGACCGGGACCACGTGCACTTTCACCCGAGATATCCGCTGCTGGTGCCGGCGGCCGAGGCGATCTTCGGAGGGCTGGGGGGCGGCGGCGATGCCGGGACCAGGGGATTCTCGGAGTCGGCTGCCGTGATGATCTTCCCTTTGACCTGGTTGGCACTGGGAGGGGTTGTGATCGGAGGACTCGAGCGGCTGGGAAGTCGAGATCCCGTACGAGGCGGCATCCTGGTGCTGCTGATGCCGGCCTGGAGTGGACTGGGGGCGTTTCAAAACAACCTGGCGACTTTCAACGGGTGCCCCGAGCTGATCGTGGGCGCCGCCTTGCTGGCAGCGGTGGTCGCTATGCTCTCGGCCCACCGGGAGGGTGGGGACTGGTGGGCCCTGGTCGGGATTTGCCTGCTAATGGCCGGGCTGTCGAAGGCCGAGGGGGCCGTGGCCGTTGCTGTGCTGGCAGGCGTTGCCCTGGTAGCGACGACCACGGCCGGCCAGCGTGGCATCCTGGTCCCGTCCCTGGCTGTCGTCGCGGTTGTTGGAGGGACGCTGTTGGCTCACGAACTCGTGTTTACCCGTGGTGTCGTGGGCGGGATCCTCCCGGATGACTACAGGGAATTGTTGACAGTCGCTGGCGTGCTCGACGGGATGACTCGCCTGCCTCATGTGGCATCGGAGCTGGCGATCGAAGCCGTTGTGGCTCCGTGGTTCGGAGCCGTGGGCGCGTGCCTGGTCTACGCCGTTTGGGCCAGCCGGGGCCGGTGGCGGGTACCAGCTGTAAGATGGCCTCTTGTGACCACTCTGCTGATGCTGGCCGCCTACTGCGTACCCTTCCTGGTGATCCCGGACTTCGAGAACAACCTCGACTGGGCGGCCGGACGGCTGCTGATGGAAGTGGCCCCACTGGCCGCATGGTCGCTCGCCGTGATTCTCGATGGCGGCGTGGCCGTCGGCATCTCCGGGGGAGAGACCGGCTAGTGGACTCTTTGGCCGGGGACGGCTCCGGAGTCGGGTGCCAGCAGGAAGATGTCGTCCCCGCCGGGGCCGGCGGCCAGGACCATACCCTCGCTCGTGCCAAACCGCATCTTCCGCGGAGCGAGGTTGGCGCAGCAGACCACGAGCCGATCAACCAGGTCTTCGGGCTGGTAGACGCCCTTGATGCCGGCGAAGACCGTCTTGCGGACATCGCCTCCGAGGTCGAGCACCAACTGGAGCAGCTTGTCGGCCCCGTCG
>MDTE01194446.1_pt1 | contig 92805 bp, 93 predicted proteins | sample 811231 | NCBI WGS metagenome assembly MDTE01 (sample SAMN05326651, study PRJNA326480) | marine metagenome | isolation source: seawater | place: Indian Ocean: Red Sea | collected 2010 | reverse complement strand
GGCGTCACTGGAACATCACTAATTCCAATGTTTGTTCTCGGTATTCCCGGGGGCATATCTGCAGCGGTTATTCTGGGCGCGCTGATGATCCATGGTTTACAGCCAGGCGACCGCCTTTTCAGGGATTCGCCAGAAGTTATCTTCACCGTAATTTGGGGATTTATACTGGCGAATTTTTTCATGGGCGGAATTGCTGCTGTTTTGGCGCGGGTAATGGCGTATGTCACCCTGTTCCCTCGCGGGCTCTTGGCACCAATCATCATGATTTTCTGCGTCGTCGGAACTTTCGCTGCAAGCGGAAATCCGTGGGATGTTTGGATAATGATAGCCATGGGGATAGTCGGCTATCTAGCTCATAAATATAACTTTTCACCCGCAGGAATCTTATTGGGAATTATCCTGGGCCCAATAGCAGAGGAAGGGTTAAAAAACGTCCTGGTCGTCTCGGATGATAGCCCCATATCCTTTATCTTCAGCCGCTGGATTTCAGACGTTATCATTTTCATGATTGTCGTTGCTCTTTATTATTCCTTCAAACCCAAAGCTTGGGATAAAGCAGTCGAGGAAGGAGAAGCCGCGCTGGCAGCGAGCGAACAGAGGGCGGCAAGCGAAGAGAAAAGAGATTCCTAGCCCTTGAAGCCTTATGGTTTCTTTTTGGAAACCACAAAGCCGAGATAATGCTAAAGTTATTTAATGCGTGAATTCGGCATCGGCCAATCGGTGCCTCGAGTCGAAGACGCCCGACTTCTCACCGGGGGTGGCAACTACACCGATGACCGTCAGGTCCCAGGGGCAGCTTATATGGCCATCCTGCGCTCTCCCCACGCGGCCGCGCGGATCGCCGCGCTCGACACATCGCGGGCGGAAGGCATGCCCGGGGTCATTGCCGTTCTAACATCCCGGGAACTAACGGCCGACGGGATCGGCGGCCTGTCGGTCAACGTGAAACGCAAGCAACGTGACGGCTCTCCGATGGTCGAGCCCCCATATCCGCTTTTGGCCGATGGTGAGGTGCATCTCGTCGGTCAGGCGGTGGCCGCCGTCATCGCCGAAACCTATGCCCAGGGTGTGGATGCCACGGAAGAAATCGACGTCGACTATGAGACCGTCCCCGTCGTCACTGAGACACACCGGGCCCGCCAACCCGGAACCGCGCAAGTCTGGAACGACGTGCCGGAGAATGAGAGTTTCGTGTTCTCGCTCGGGGACCGGGAGGCGACCGATGCCGCCTTCGCAGACGCAGCCCATGTGACGGAGCTGGACTTCACCATCAGTCGGGTCTCCACCAACACGATGGAGGTGCGCGCCGCGATCGGGTTCTACGATCCGCTCGAGGAACGCTACACCTTGTATGCCGGCGTCCAGTCGCCGCACCGGATGCGCGCCGACCTGTGTGCCAATGTCTTCGGCATTCCCCAGGCGAAACTGCGAATCATCTCTCCCGACATGGGAGGCGGGTTCGGCATGCGCGGCAGCACCTTCGCCGAGCACGGGCTCGTCCTGTGGGCCGCCCGGCGCACCGGCCGGCCCGTGCGCTTCACGGCGACACGCAGCGAGGCGCTGGCCAGCGACTACCACGCCCGTGACAACGTCTCACACACCGCACTGGCGCTCGACGCCGATGGCAGATTCCTTGCGTTTCGTATCTCCACCGATGCCGCCCTCGGTGGGTTTCTCAGCAATGCCGGCCCCCATTCGCCGACCAACAATCTCGGTGGCCTGTCCGGGGTCTACACGACACCCCATGTCCACGCCGAGGCCCGCGGGGTCTACACCCACACCAGCCCGACTGCGACCTACCGCGGCGCGGGCCGGCCGGAGGCCTCCTACGCCATCGAGCGCACCATCGACGTCGCCGCTGCCGAGATGGGCATCGACCCTGTCGAGCTGCGGCGGCGAAACATGATCCCACCCGACGCCTTGCCCTGGGACACGGGCTTCGTGTTCACCTATGACAGCGGCGAGTTCGAAGTCTGTCTCGACCGGGCCGTGGAGGCGGCCGACCGGGACGGGTTCGAGGCGCGCTGCGCCGAGGCCGAGAGCCGCGGCAAGCTGCGGGGGATGGGCATTGCCAGCGTTATCGAGATCGCCGGCGGCCCCCTGCCGATCCCGAACGAGGAAAGCGCGGCCGTCCGCTTCGATACCGATGGTGGCATTTCCGTCCTGATGGGCACCCACTCCCACGGCCAGGGCCACGAGACCGCCTTCGCCCAGATCGCGTCCGAAACGCTCGGCGTGTCGTTCGATTCGATACGGGTCCAGTATGGCGACACCGATCTGGTGCATCACGGCAAGGGCACCTTCGGGTCCCGTTCGATCAGTGTCGGCGGCGCGGCGCTGCTGCGTGCATCGGAAAAGATCATCGACCGGGCCCGGCAGATCGCCGCGCACCTGCTCGAGGCGGCCGAGGCCGATATCAGCTTCGATGACGGCGTGTTCACGGTCGCCGGCACCGACCGCCGGATCACCCTGGTCGAGGTGGGCAAGGCGTCCTACCAGGCGGCCCGGATGCCACGGGAGCTCGAGCTTGGCCTGTCGGAGAGCGCGATCATCCTGCCGCCGGGGCCGACCTATCCCAATGGCTGCCATGTCAGCGAGGTCGAGATCGATCCGGAGACCGGCGTCGTCGAAATGATCAATTACACGGTTGTCGACGATGTGGGCGTGGCGCTAAACCCGATGATGGTGAAGGGCCAGGTTCATGGCGGCGTCGTCCAGGGGGCGGGCCAGGCCTTGCTCGAACAGGTGGTTTACGATCCCGATTCCGGCCAGTTGCTGACCGGGTCCTTCATGGATTACGCGATGCCCCGGGCGGACAATTTTCCGTCATTCGACGTGCTCGAACACAACGTCCCGTCGAAGAACAACCCGATGGGCCTAAAGGGCGCCGGCGAGGCCGGGACGGTGGGCGCCTTGCCAGCCGTGATGAACGCCATTTGCGATGCCCTGCGGCCCCTCGGCGTTCGACATATCGACATGCCCGCGACACCCGAACGGGTATGGCAGACAATTCAGGACGCACGCGCTCGCCAGGGCGCTGGAAAAACGTCAAACTAGGCCCAACAAACAGCGGCTTTTGTACGAGGAGAACAAACAAATGGCAGGCCCCGAAATCCACAACATGACCCTGTTGTCACAGGACACTTTGGTCGGCTTCGGCGGCATGGGCGAAGGCATGTCCATGCAGGTCGCCCCCGACGGCCGACGCATCATGTGGCTCGCCCACGAGTCCGCGCCGAAGAACTTCACCGGCGTCGATGTCTCGGACCCGCGCAACCCCAAGGTGGTGGTCCAGACCGATCTGCCGGTGATGGAGATGCGCTCGAACTCGCTGGAGGTGACCGGTGACATTATGGCCGTCGCCTACCAGACGCCCGGCGTGAACATGGAGAAGGTCGGCGTCGAGCTGTTCGACCTTTCGACGCCGGAAGAGCCGAAGTCGATTTCGTTCTTCGACTGCTCCGGCCCACATTCGCGCGGCGTGCACCAGCTCTGGTTCGCCGACGGCGAGTATGTCCATTTCGCCGGAGGGTCCGACGACTTCGTGCCCACCAACCCGAAGGACGACCAGTTCTACCGCTGCATCGACGTGCGCAACCCGTCGAAGCCCAGCGAGGTCGGACGCTGGTGGTACCCCGGCACCCGCGAGGGCGACAACGCGCCGCCGCCGCCGCGCCATCCCGAGTTCGATTCCGGCTTCCGCGCCCACAACACCAACGTCTACCCGCAGCGGCCCGACCGGATGTACCTCGGCTACCTCGACGGCGGGTCGTTCATCATGGACATCTCCGACAAGTCCGACCCGAAGGTTATCGGCGAGTGGAACCCGCACCCGCCCTATAACGGGTTCGCCCACACGGTGCTGCCACTGTTCAGCAAGGACATCCTGATCATCACGGACGAGAGCGTGCGCGACGACGCCATGGACTGGCCGAAGCTGGCCTGGGTGGTCGACGCGCGCAAGGAAGACAATATGGTTCCGATCGGCACCCTGCCGATGCCGCCGCTGGACGACTTCCGCAATCGCGGCGGACGGTTCGGTGCCCATAACCTGCACGAGAACCGGCCCGGCCCGTCCTTCCAGTCCGACGACCTGATATTCGCGACCTTCTTCAATGGCGGCCTGCGGGTGTTCGACCTGTCCAATCCGCTGCAGCCCAAGGAAGTGGCCCATTTCGTCCCGCCGAAGCCGGACAATTCACCGGTCGCGACAGCCCAGATCAACGACGTGTATGTGGACGAGAACCGGATCGTCTATTGCGTCGACCGCCACGCCGGCGGCCTCTACTGCCTGGAACTCGATACCTAGGCACTAGCCACGCAATCCGGCCAGCGGCCGCCGCACGAAGGGATGGTGCGGGGCCGCGACGCCGGCGAGAAAGTCTAGCAACCGCGGCTCCGGCGCATCGGCAACAACGGGGGAGTAAGGGCCGTCGTCGAGCCAGAACATGACGGGCGCGTCGATCGGGCGCCCCTCAACCACGCAGGACGCCCGGATCAGGGGTCGGTAGGCGGCATAGCACCAGATGCGGTGCCCGTTCTCGACCCCCTCAACACAGACCGGGAGTGGCAGGGTTTCGCGCTGCGCGTCCACCCGGTCGATGACCGCGTCGAAATAGGCGTTCACCCATCGCCGCGCGGCGATGTCGAACACCTCCAGCAGGCTGGTGTGGAGTTCCCGCAGAAATCCCAGGCAATCGTCCGGCGCGGCGACCAACCCCGGTGCCGGCGGCTTGAACAGCGGATAATCGCCGTCGCCCAGACGCAGGGCACGGCCGGGCACGACGTCAATGCCGTGCCGCCCGGCATTGGATATGTGAATCGGGTCCGTCATCTCTGGGTGAACAAAACGCTTTTTTCCCGCTCGCGGAAACCCGAATATGCACCGCGACGGCGCTTCGCACCACGAGGGGGACGACGAATATGCGCAAGATGATAATCAACGTATTTCCGGGAGCCATCAACGTGCCCCTGTGGTCAGGCATCGAACAGGGCTTCTTCGCCAAGCGCGACCTGGAGATGGAGATCGTCTACACGCCGAACTCCGTCGAGCAGCTGACCGGCATCGCGGCGGGCAAGTTCGACATCATGCTGACCTCGATCGACAACATCATCGCCTACAAGGAGGGGCAGGGCGAGGTCCCCGCCGACGGCGACACGGACCTGTTCGCCTTCATGGGCTCCGACGACGCCTTCTTATGCCTCGCCGTCCAGGAGGACATCGAGAGCTTCGCCGACCTGCCGGGCAAGATCCTGACCGCCGACGCGCTGACCACCGGCTTCGCCTTCGTCCTGCGGCGCATGCTCGCGCTGAACGGTGTCGATGAGAACGAGATCGAATGGATGTCCACGGGCGGCGTCCTGCAGCGCTGGCAGGCGATGATGGAACACCCCGAACAGAAGGGCACGCTCCAGGTCACACCGTTCGAGATCATGGGGGCCTCCAGGGGCCACCATGTCCTGGCCCGGGCCTCCGACGTGCTCGATGCCTACCAGGGCATCGTCGGCGGCGCCCGAGTCGCCTGGGCCGAGGAGAACGCCGATGACCTGTCGGGCTTCATCGCCGGCTGGCTGGAATCCGTGAACTGGATGTACGACCCCGGCAACCGGGAGACGGCCCTCGACATCATCTCCGAGAACATGCCCCAGATGCCCCGCGAGGTGGCGACGGGGGCGTGCGACGTGTTCTTCGACGCGAAGACCGGCATGCGCCGCGACGGCGCATTCGACGTTCCCGGGATCGAGACCGTCCTCGACCTGCGCCGCGAGTTCGGGCCAGCGCCCGACGATCTGCACGGGCCCGAGCACTATATCGACACCCGCTACCTTGAGGCCGCGAAGGGCCGCTAGACCAGCAGCAGCAACGCGCCGAGCACCGCGATGTTCGAGAACACGAACGACAGGTGAAGATGCCGGCGCAGCGGGTCGTCCATCCTCCAGAACCGGTGGAAGATGGCGCTCGCCAGGACGGTGAAAACCATCAGGATCACCGCGCCGGTGGCGGTGTGCCAGTCGATCGCGACCATCACGCCGCCGACGGCCTGCATGACAAACCCAGCCCACAGAACCAGGCGGGCCATCGGGACCCCCATCGCCGCCATCCGGTCCACATGCTGGCGCTCCTTGGTCGCCGCGTTGATCACCAGCGTTCCCAGGAACAGGGTCGCGATCATGAGCTGCGCCACGATCTCGAGCGGCGTGTTGTCGGCGTAGAACATGGTCGTTACTTCAGATGGGTCAGCGGCTCGAGGCCCAGCGCGACCCGCCCGTAGGTTGTGGCCGCGACGTCCCAGTTCAAGGCGAAGTGCCCGCTCAGCGCATGGATATCACGGAACTTCCGCTGCAGGGCGTTGTCCAGAAAGATGCCCTGGCCGCCCAGGGTCGTGAACAGTCGGTCCACCGCCACCCGGCACTCGCGCACGAGATAGGCCTGGTCGCGGCGGTTGCGCACCCGCTCCAAGTCACCCAACTCGCGCCCGGCATACATCGCCGCCATCGCCTCACCGGTGTCGCGGGCCATGAGCAAACGTGCCGCGTCGATCTGCGCCGCCGCCTCGGCGATATGCACCTGGAGGGTCTGGTGTTCCGCGACGCACACGCCGCGGGAACTCCGCCCGGCCATCTGCGCGGTCACGGCCTCGAGTAGGCTCTCCGCGATACCGATCGCCGGCACCGCCAGCATGAAGGGCACGCTGGGCGGGTGGGGCAGCCGGTACAAGGCCGGCGCGTCGGCCTGGCCCCGCGCCGCGCCGCCGGCCCCCGCCAACCGGAATGGCAGCGCCCGATAGTCAGGCACGAAGGCATCTTCGACCATTAGGTTCTTGCTGCCGGTGCCGGCGAGACCCATGACATGCCAGTTGTCATCGATGACCGCGACGTCACGCGACACGAGGCAGTAGTTCGGCTCGAGCGCCCCATCCTCGCCGGTCGGCAACAGGTTTCCGAGGATCAGCCAGTCGGCGTGATCGCAGCCGCTCGACCATTCCCAGGTCCCGGAGATGCGCCAGCCGCCTTCAACGGCCTCGTGGTTTCGCCCCGGCGTGAACCCGGCCGAGACCAGCGCGTCGGGATCGTCAGCCCAGACATCGTCGGCGGCCCGGTCGTCGAACATGCCGATGAGGATCTGGTGATCGGTGTAGACGCCCGTAACCCAGCCGGTCGAGCTGCACCCGCGCGCCAGCTCGGCGACGATGTCGCATGCCGCGTCGAGAGGCGTTTCCGCCCCCCCGAAACGGGCCGGTTGGCAAATCCTGTGCAGGCCCGCCGCCTTTAAGTCGGCGATAGTCTCGTCGGGCAGCCGGCGCAGTTCCTCGGTCGCGGACGCGCGTTCGGCGAGGACAGGCACGAGTGCTGTCGCCCGTGCCTTCAGGTCTTGCGTGATCGCCATCGGCGTTACAGATGTATCTGACATGCAGTGCACTTCTCCCCTTGTCACAGTGAAGGGGGCAGCGACGGCGCGGTCAAGCCCATTGGTCAACTTGGCGCCTTCGACTAGACTTTCGTATTCAAAGGGGGGGAACGACCCATGGACGGATCAACAGGCAGGGCGGACGGCGATATCGTCACGGCGCGAGCGCGCTATTACAGCCCGGCGAATATCTTCAAGGTCGAGCGGCCGTCGATCCCTCGCCACGCCTTCGTCGCCGAGCGGGACCGGGCATTGGCGGCCGACATGCCGACAGGCTGGATCGCGCTCGATATCGGCCGGCAGATCGGCCTCGACGAGCAGGCCACGACGCCACTGATGCTCGCCCGCTACGCCCGGATCAGGGCCGGTGATACCCTGGCCGATGCGTTCCGTGCCAGCGGCGAGTTTTACTATGTGATTGCCGGCGACGGCCGGGCCGAGAAGGCGGACGAAGCGTTCGCTTGGCAGGCCGGCGACGTGTTCTCCCTGCCGGGCGGCGGGGAGACACGCCTGACCGCGGGATCGACCGACACCGTCCTGTTGCAGGTGACCAACGAACCCGAGCTGGCATTCCACGGCCTCGACGCGCCGGATCCCCGACGGGCCCCGACCTCGGCCGTGCGCTATCCGATGGCGGAGATCCGCGCGCAGATGGACGCGATGCGCGACGAACAATCGTCGGACCCGGACCGCTCCGGCCGGGCCCTGCACCTGACCAGCGAGCGCACCGGAAACGCCGACGCTGCTCACCCGTCGATCAAGCTGGCGATGAACACCCTCGACCCCCACAGCGTCCAGCGGCCCCACCGGCACAACTCGGTCGCCCTGACACTGCCGATCGCTGCCGAGAGGGTCTACTCCGTGATCGAGGGCAACCGCCTTGACTGGCACCAGTACGCACTCATGATCACCCCGCCGGCTGAGCTGCACGAGCATCGCAACGAAGGCGACACGCCGATGCTCTCCCTGGTGATCCAGGACGGTGGCCTCTACTTTCGCTGCCGCACCATCGGCTTCAGCTTCGACTAAACCCACGCACGCCAGGAACCAAGAACATTTCCATTTCCATGCACACGATCACTGCTCCAGTCTTCCACACGATGTTGACCAATCTCGACTTCGTCCTCGGCCGTGGCGCTGAGTTCGCTTCGGAAACGGGGCTCGACGAAGGCGAGTTCATGCAACGGCGATTTGCACCCGACATGCTGACTCTAGCCGAGCAAATCCGCCAGGCCTGCGCGCATGCCACCGCGGCCATGTCGCGGCTGGCGGACGCAGAGGCACCGGAGGTTAAAATGGATCCGGACACCGATTTCGCCAGCGCGCGTGCGCGGGTCGCCGCGGCGCTCGATCATGTCGACAGCTTTTCGGCCGACCAGCTGGAGGGGGACCCGGAGCGCGAAGTGATCGTCAAGACGCGGCTCGGCGAGCTCACGTTCGGAGCGCTCGATCACGTCCTGCACTTCGCCTACCCGCAGGTCTTCTTCCACGTCACCACAGCCTATGACCTGCTGCGCCACGAGGGTGTGCAGATCGGCAAGATCGACTTTCTCGGCGCGCCCATGAAGAGCAAACTCAAGGACGACTGACGCGGCAAGCGGGTGGCGCTTTTCTCCCTGCCCGGCGCCTAGCCGGTTCGGCCCCGGAGATCCAAACTTGTGCGGCCCGCGTATCGATAAACACGGTCAAACATGCCTTGGTTCACTGCGAATCGATCATCATGCGCCGGACAATCGGGATGTTCATTTTCGCAATCATCTTCGCCGCCGTGTCGCAGGCAGGTCCGCCCGCCGTCGCCGACGACTATGAGCGCGGCCTGTCCGCCTACAACCGGGCCAAATACGCGGAAGCCTTTCGGGCCTGGCAGGACCTCGCCGCGATCGGCGACAGGAAAGCCCAGTTCGGAACCGGCCTCATGTATGCCCTCGGGCAAGGGGTGGAGCAGGATTACGGCGCCGCGGGATTGATGGCCGTATCCGACACGACACTTGCACCGGAGGCCGGAGTTTCCATGGACAGTTTCCGCTGGCACAACCGGCCGCTGGTAGTGTTTGCACCCGCCCCCCGGAACCCGCTCGTGGCAGCCCAGCGCGAGGTCCTCGATCGACAGGGCTACGCCTTCCGGGAGCGTGACATGATCCTCGTCGAGGTGATCGGCGACCGGGTCTCGATCAATGGCCGGGTGACACGCGGCCTCGACGCCGATGCAATGCGCGCGCGCTACCGCGTCGAAGCCGGAGAGGCCTGCGCCCTCCTGGTCGGCAAGGATGGCGGTGTGAAGCTGCGCTCGGAAAGCGCCTTCTCTGCGGACGAATTGTTCGGCACCATCGACGCCATGCCAATGCGACAGCGGGAAGTGCGAAACCCCTGACGGGTCTCTCAGGCGCGCAAGACCCTGTCATACATCGCGAAGATCCGCTCCCAGTCGCGGCAGGCGGCCTGCGGGTCATACACATCCCGGTCGGCGATGGCATAGCCGTGGGCTGCGCCGGCATGCACGATCTGTTCGTAGTCAGCCAGCTGTCCCGCAAACGCAGCCTCGACCTCGGCGATCACCTCTGGCGGGGTGTAGTGATCGAGCTCCCCGAAGCCGCTGTAATAGTCTCCGCGCACCTTGGGGGCGTCGCGGAAGGGCGCGTCCGGCGCGTCGCCCACCAGGCGGGTGGGATGCAGGCTGGCACTGGCCTGGAAAGTCTCCGGGAAGGCGCCGGCGACGCGGAGGACGTGGCGCCCGCCCATGCAGTAGCCGACGGAGCCCGCCGGGCCGTCCTTAACCGCCTCCTCCCCCGCCAAGAAATCCATCAGGGCGCCAGTGTCGGCAACCACCATCGCGTCGCTGAGATGTGTCCGGTAGTCCTGCAGCTTCTGCTGCTCGGCCTCCGGCAGAGCCTTCAGCGAGGTCGTCGTGCCGTCGGGGTTTCGATAATCGAAACTCTCGCCCCCGATGCGGTAGTAGAGATTCGGCAGGACGGCCACATAGCCGACGCAGCCGATCCGCCGCGCGATGTCGCGCAGCTGGTCGCGGACCCCCCAGATATCCATGTAGACGATCACCGGCGGAAACGGGCCGCCCCTCTCCGGGTGAGTGATGAACGTCTCCATCGCGCCGTCCGCAGTCGGCACATCGATGGTTTTCTCGTGCATGTCTCGCCTCCCCTTTTGCGGCTCGATAATGGCCGCAAACAGGCGCGCGCGACTAGTGGGAGATGATCTCGTCGAGGGCGCCGGGGAAGTTCTGTTCTAGGAAACTGCGCAGCCGCGTCATGGCGCGGGCCTCGAGCTGGCGGACCCGCTCCTTGGTGATACCCAGGTCGGTGGCGATCGCGGAGAGGGTTTCCTTCTCCTCGCCGAGATAACGACGCCGAACGATATCGGCATCCCTGTCCTTGAGGTCCCGCAACGCAAGATCGAGCCACCGGGAACGGGCCGCTGACGTGTTCGCGACCATGGCCGACGCTTCGACGTCTCCGTGCTCGTCGGCGAGCAGGTCGACTAGGGTCAGGTCCCCGTTTTCCCCAGCGGACGCATCGAGCGACGTGTCATGGCCGCCGAGCATCGGCATCAGCGCGCCAACCTCCTTCTCGTCGACCGCGAGCTCCCGGGCCGCCATCTCGACGAAACCAGGACCGTCATCCGGGCGCGACGCGCCCTCGATCGCCTTCATCACCGTTCGCAGCTCGAAGAACAGCTTCTTGCGCCCGTGAGACGTGGCGAACCGGACGATCGACCAGTTGTCGAGCATGTAGCGCTGGATCGCCGCACGCACCCACCAGGTCGCATAGGTGCCGAATCGGAAGCCGCGCTCCGGGTCGAACTTCTCCGCAGCCTGCAGGAGCCCGAAGACGCCTTCCTGAACGAGATCATCCCGAGACAGGCCGTACCGAGCGTATTTTCCCGCCACCGACGCTACCAGCCGCATATACGCCTTGACCAGGGCGTCCAGGGATTCCTGGTTGCCGTTGTCCCGCCAGTCACGCGCAAGCGCTAGCTCCCGGTCGCGGCTCAGAATATCGTCGCGGAAGGCATCGCGGATGATGTTTTCGGTGGTGAAGGATCTTCCGTCCATCGTTCACTCCTGCAAACAGTCTCGTTCACCCTGAATACGTCTGCGACGCGCGGTTGGATCGCTCCTCGGAACCACTGGCCGGACATCAGGCGGGAACCGGCGTCCCGTCCCAATCGAAGCCCCCGCCGGTCTCGGCCAACGTCAGGCGATCCAGCACCTCCAGCAGGCACGCGGCCGAATGCGCCGGCGTGAAGAGGTTCCCGGCGGGCACGCCGCGCTGAAACGGCGCCGACAACCGGGTGTCGACGGTACCGGGGTGCAGACCGACGCAGAGCGCGCCGGGGTTCTTACGCGCGAGCTCGATCGACAGGTTGCGAACCATCATGTTGAGGGCGGCCTTCGATGCCCGGTAGGCGTACCAGCCCCCGAGTTCATTGTCAGAAATGCTGCCGACCCGGGCCGAAACGGCGGCGAAGGCAGACTTGCGATCGCGTGCCAGCAGCGGCAATAAATGCTTGGCCACCAGCGCCGGACCGGCCGCGTTCACCCGGAAGGCCCGCTCGAGATTGCCGGGTTCGAGATCGCGCCAGCTCTTCTCCGGGCGCAATCCCTCAGCATCGTGAAGAATACCGGTGGCCACGATCACCGCGTGCAGGCCGTCCACCTGCGATTCGAGGCTTTCGGCGGCGGCCGCGATCGAGGACTCGTCCTCGATATCGACGAACAGCTGATCCTGTGCCGCCTCCGGGGTGCGGCACAGCGCGAACGTCCGGGCCACGTTCGGGGCGGCCGTCATGTGGGCCGCCAGGGCCGCCCCGATGCCGCCCGATGCGCCCAACACGGCTACGTTCAAACCGGCGCCGAAAGACGTCAGCATAAGCGTTCGCACCGTGTCGCCCGGTCCGCCACCAGCCGCTGCAGGCGCGGCCGGACCAGCAGGAAGCCGTCGTACAGGCGATCCAGGCACCAGCGAAAGGGCTGACGCTGCCCGACCCGCCCGAGCCAGCGAAACCCCGGCAGGGCGGCCCAGAGATGAGCAAAGGCCTCGCCGCCATCGACCAGGCGACCGTCCCCGGTCCGCACGTGAAAGCGCCCGAGCGCACGCGCGCGCGTGAGTTCCGGCGCAATCGCGTCGGGATCGCGCTGGCTCACGTCGAACCATTCTATGGCGTCTCCGCCACGCCGCCGCCGGTAGAACGCGATCTCGCGCGCACACAGCGGGCAGGCGCCGTCGAAGAAGACTGTGACGCCGAGATCGCGATCCATCGGGCTCAGGCTCTCGCGTCCGATTTCATGATCTCGATGGCATTGTTCCACGGATCACGGGTGTAGACCGATGCGGTCCCGTCGCGGTGGGGTGTCACGGTGCCATGGGATTCCGCGTCCGCTCGGGTGACGGCAAAGTGCGGCGGGTGCTGGTCGGGCAGCACCAGGGCGAGCGAGATATTCTCGAATCCGAGCAGGGCCCAGCTCTCGTCGACATAGAGCGTCTCGCACGTGAAATGCTCACGGTACCAGTCGAGCGCCGCCGAGATATCCGCCACCGGCAGGGCAATATGGTCAATTCTTTCCATCAAACAAAACCTTCTGGGACCCTCTACGCAGCATCGCGTCCGGCGGATCGCTCCAGGCCATCGAGAAAGTCCCGGGCATCGTCGCGCGTGGCCTGCCGGCGCGTCTCCTCGAAACGGTCCCAGGTGGCATAGGCGCGGCCGAGACGCGGATTATGCTCCAGGCGACTGCGATTGCGGGCCAGGAAGTCCCAGTAAAGATAGTTGAACGGGCAGGCATCGGGGCCCGTCTTGTCCGCCACCTTGTAACGGCAATTGCGGCAATAGTCGGACATCTTGTTGATGTAATTGCCGCTGGCGGCATAAGGCTTGGAGGCCAGGAGCCCGCCGTCGGCGAACTGGCTCATGCCCAGCGTGTTGGGCAGTTCGACCCACTCGAAGGCGTCGGCATATACCGACAGATACCATTCGTGCACCTGGCGGGGATCGATGCCGGCCAGCATGGCGAAGTTGCCCGTCACCATCAAACGCTGGATGTGATGGGCGTAGGCCTCGTCCCGGGTCTGGGTCAAGCAGGCGCGCAGGCAAGCCATGTCGGTGTCGCCGGTCCAGTAGAACTCCGGCAGGGGGCGGGTGTGGCCGAAGAAGTTCTCGTCGACATATTCGGTCCCCTGCAGCCAGTAAATGCCGCGGACATACTCGCGCCAGCCGATAATCTGGCGGATGAAGCCCTCCGCCGCGTTGACGGGGACATCGCCGTCGCGATAGCGCGCCTCGACCCGTTTGCAGACATCGAGCGGGTCCAGCAGCCCGACATTCAGGTAGAGCCCGATGACGGCGTGAAACAGGAACGGCTCATCGGCGACCATGGCGTCCTGATAGTCCCCGAAGCTGGGCAGGCCCTCGTCCAGGAACCGGGAAAAGGCCGCCTCCGCCTTGTCTCGCGTCACGGCGAACCAGAACGGCTCGAGCGTGCCGAAATGGTTGTCGAACCAGTCCGCGACCAGCGTCAGGACCTCCTTCGTAACGTCGTCGGGCCGGGCCCGCCGCGGCGCCGACAGTTCGAGATCCGCGTCGGGGGGCTTGCGGTTCTCGCGATCGTAGTTCCAGCACCCGCCGGCCGGCTCGTCCCCGTCCATGAGCAGTCCCGTCTTGCGCCGCATCTCACGATAGAAGTTCTCCATGCGAAGTTGCTTGCGGCCGGACGCCCAGTCGGCGAATGCCTTGCGGGAACACAGGAACCTGTCGTCCGGCAGCAGTTCCACGGTGCCGACGTTCTCGGCTGCGAACGCCTCGAACGCCCGGAGGAGCCGCCACTCGCCGGACTCGGTGATTGTCACGCGATCGCAGTCGTGGCGTTCGAGTGCCCGGGTCACCTCGCCCGTCAGGGAGCCGGTGTTGTCGGGGTCATCCAGCCGGACATAATCGACCGTCCAACCGTCCTCCGCGAGTTCGGACGCAAAGTGGCGCATGGCAGATAGGATGAAGGCGATCTTCTTTTTATGGTGGTGAACGTAACCGGTCTCGTCCGCGACCTCGGCCATTAGCACGACGTCCCGATCGCGGTCCGCCAACGCGAGGGACGAGATATCCGGCGAAAGCTGGTCCCCGAGAACTAGGGTCAGCCGCCGCCCGGGCTTATTCCGGGCTTCCTTCAAGCGCCCCACACGTCGTCGTAACGCGCCGTCCCGTCATGCTTGGGATGATCCCGGTAGGTCGCGCTCCTGGTCCTGGGAGCGCCGCGGAACGTCATCCCGGTGATCACGGCGCCGAGCGCGAAGAGCATGTGCCCGACAACCAGTTCTTCATACCAGAGCCAGGCACCCGCCGCGGTGCAGAAGATCGCCGTCCACATCAGGCTGAGGACCACCATGATCTGGAATTGCTGGGCGCGGGGCAGAACGTTCAGCGGGTTCCGGTCGGAATCCATCACGCTGCGGTAAAGTTCGATCATCGTCTTCTCCTTGCATATTTGCCTTCTCTACGCACCGCTGCGCGCGGCGGATCACAGCGCCGCAGGACACATGCGGGTGCCTGTTGGGGGACATGCAACAGACACACATCCGGATCGGGACGCGGCGCGTAAAGGGTTCAGCACATCATGAAAGGAACCCCTCAATGTTTGAAATACTTTGCCGGATAGGCCAGAAAATCTACGACAGCCGCGCGGCCCACGAGTGGCTTCGGGAAGCCAGTTAAGACCGCGAAAAAGCCCGGCCCTGTCGTTCCGGCCCGGGGATGGATTAGTCACTGTGCGCCAGTACTTGGGCCTGTATCAGAACTGGTCCATGTTCGCGCCCCATCCCGAGATCACCAGCCCGTGGCCGGTGATCCCCGGCATCCTGCGTGACGGCACCCCCGTCGATGTCTACAACCGCACGGAGGGTCTGCCGACACTGAACAAACCGCAGCTGGTCCACCGCGTCTCCAAGAACTAACGCTGGCGGCAGTACATCTCGAATATAGAGGACCGAAGCTACGACGCGAACTCGAACGATTCGAGATCCTTTTCCAGGTCGAGTGGACGAACCCGCCCGGCCAGCCCGAGCGCCTGGACACGAGACGTGTCTGGACTCACAACTGCTTCGGCTAGATCGTCCTGCTCACCCTACTCGTCTGACGCGAGAATCTCCGCCACCGGGACATGCCGGCCCTCGGCCACGGACTTGATGCCCGCCTTGACGACGGCCAGCGAGGTCATGGCGCTCTCGCCCCCCACCTCTGGCACCGCGCCCCCGGCCACCGCATCGGCCCATTCGATAAGCTGTTCGGCGATGGCATCGTTCTTTTCGACCGCGACCGGCTGCTGGTCAGTGTCGCCCTGGTGCAGGCAGCGCAGCCCGTCGAACAGGTTGTAATAGGCGCTCATCTTCTTGCCGTAGATGTTCATCACGTAATATTCCGATGCGGACGCGTAGCTGGTCGACAGGGTCGAGACCGCGCCGTTCTCATGTTGCATCATCAAGGAGCCCACATCAGGGTTGTCGCCCGGCAGGACCAGCTGGGCCGCCATGCCCGAGACCGTCTCGATCGGGCCCAGCAACATGGTCAGCACATCCACATAGTGCAGCCCGATCTGCAGCATGACGCCGCCAGGCATCCCCTCGGCGGTGTAGCGCCAGTGGCCGAGCTCGAACTTGCCGGCTCGGTCACGGCTGATATTCGCCTCGGCCTGCACGAGCACCCCGAACTCGTCGGCCGCGATCCGGTCCTGGATCCAGCGGAACTGGCTCTCGCGGCGGCGCTGATAGCCCACCGACAGGGTCACACCGGCATCCGCGCACACCTTGGTGATGGCGCGCGCCTCCCCGATGGTGTTGGCCACCGGCTTGTCCAGGAACACGTGCTTTCCGGCCTCTGCCGCCGCAGCTGTGGTTTCGAGATGGACATGGTTCGGCGTCGTATTGATGATTCCATCGATCGAATCGTCCGCCAGAATCTCCTCCAGGCTCGCGGCCGACCCGCAGCCATACTTCTCGGCAAAGGCCTGGCGTTTGTCCTCGGAACGGGTAAAACAGGACACGACCTCGACCCGTCCGTCGGTCCGCGCGGCCGCATCGGCCAGGACGTCCGACCACCAGCCAAGACCGACTGAGGCGACACGCAGGGGTTGGGTGCTCATGGGGAACTCTCCTTGCTGGATGGCGGGTCCGACCTCTGTCGGAGACGGGCAGAGCGTATTGACCAGATGATGGAAAGCGCCGACAGTCCGAGGAAGGTCACGGCAATCGGCGACGAGAAAAAGATCGAGATGTCGCCCTGGGACGATATGAGGGCGACCCGGAGGTTTTCCTCGAGCGGCACGCCGAGCACGAGGGCCAGCAACAGCGGCACCACCGGCATGTCGAGCCAGCGCATGGCCAGCCCCACAAGCCCGAAGAACAGCATCACATAGACGTCGAAGAAATTGTTCCGCAGCGCGAAGCTGCCGATGACGCACAAAACCGCGACCGTGGGCATGAGCAGCGAGCGCGGGGTCGCCAGCAGCTTGACCAGGACCCTAAGCGCGGTCAGGGCAATGATGAAGTTGAAAATATTGGCCCAGAAGAACGAGAAGATCAGGCCAAAGGCGAAGTCGCCGCGCTCGGTGAACATCAATGGCCCCGGCGCCAGTCCATGGATAATCAGGGCGCCGATTAGGATCGCGGTCACGGGGTCACCGGGTATGCCCAGCGTCATCATTGGTATGAGCGCACCACCGGTCACCGCGTTGTTCGCCGATTCCGGCGCGGCCACGCCTTCGACGGTGCCCTCGCCGAACTTCTCGCGACGCTTCGAGATACGCCGCGTGTAGTCATAGCTGATGAAGGCCGCGATCGGCCCACCGGCACCGGGCAGGATGCCCAGGAAGGCCCCCGTCAGGGACCCGATGGTCACGGGCATACGAATGGCCCGCAGATCGGACATCCGCGGCAGCACGCTTTGCAGCTTCGTCTGGATGCGTTGTGCGCCACCGACTGATTCCACCAAGTTGCTGACCAGTTGCGGAATCGCGAACAGGCCGATCATTGCGGTCAGAAAGTGAATCCCGCCGAGCAGGTTGACCTGGCCGAAGGTGAACCGCTGGGTCCCCATCACCGGGTCCTGGCCAATCGTGACAATCGCCAGGCCGATCACCCCCGACAGCAATCCCTTGACGAGAGACTGGGCGGCGAAGCTACAGATAATCGTGATGCCGAAGAACACGAGCGCAAACATGTCTTCGGTTCGGAAACTCAGCGCGACCTCGGCCAGCAGAGGCGCGATGAACAGCAGGCACAGGAAGCTGACCATGCCGCCGATAAAACTCGAGGTGATGGCGATCCCCAGCGCCCGGCCGGCCTCGCCGCGCGCCGACATGGGATAGCCGTCCAGCGCCGTGGCCGAGGCCGACGGTGTGCCGGGAATGTTCAGGAGGACTGCGGAGAAGCTGCCGCCCGTCATGCCGCCCACATAAAGCCCGAGCAGGAGCGCAATCGAAATGTCGGCCGGCAACACGAACGTGACCGGAAGCAGGACGATGATCCCGGTGCTGATCGTCATCCCGGGGATCATCCCGACCGTCAGGCCGAGGAACACCCCCACGACCGTCGACAGCAGGACGAGGAAGCCCGAGGCCTGGCTGATACCGGCGAGGACGTCCGGGCTCACGGCACGATCCCCTTCAGCAATCCGGTCGGCAGGAAGACGCCGAAGCCGTGCCGAAACAGGAGATAGAGCAGCGCAGTCCCGAGAATCGCACCCGCCGCCACGCGCAACACGCGCCGTTCACCAAACAACACCATCAGTGCGGCGAAGAACGGCGTGGTCGCCAGAAGAAAACCGAGGCCCGGCAAGATCACCAGATAGACGACGAACACACCCAGCGCCCATGTCGCGCGGAGACGGCCTTCGGACCCGGTCGGGACCGGCCCGTTTGCCCCGACGAACCCCTGCACGAACAGTGTCGCGGACAGCGCAAGCAGGACAATGGTGTTGATCCACGGGAAGAAGGGCGGGCCTGGCGTGTCGGGCAGGCTTCGCGTCGGCAGCTGCGACGTCAGGATGCCGTATCCAGCGCCAAGCGCGAGCAGAACTAGGGCGGCAATAATATTTCGGCGGCGCATCGCGTGATGGTGTCCGTTCAAAAGTCGTGTCGGCGGCAAAGCCGCCGACACACATCCTTGGGCAACCGGCCCCGCCCCGCAGAACGCGGGCCGGGGCAGCTACGCGTCTACTTCTTCGACTTGGAGTTCAACAGGCCGGCGCTGGTAAAGACCTTTTTGACCTTCACATCTTCCGATGCCAGCAGCGTCGTGAAGTCCTCGTGGCCGAGCGGCGCGACCGTGAAGCCCTTCTTTTTGGCAAGATCTTGAAACTCGGGCGAGTTCGCGGCCTTTGCCATGGCATCAGCCAGCTTCGCCTTCACATCGTCCGGCGTGTTCGGCGGTACGGACAGACCACGGAACAAATCAAGCGTGACGTCGAATCCTACTTCCTTCGCGGTCGGCACGTCGGGGAAGATGGAGCTACGAGCGTCGGTGGGCATCAGCAGGATCTTCAGCTTGCCCGCCTTGGTCAAGTTCACCGCACCGGTTAGCGGCGCGATCATCGCGTCGGCCTCACCGTTCAGGACCGACTTGTTGCGGCCCTTGATACCCTTGGGCAGGTGGATCACTTCACAGCCGGCCGCATCCATCAGCATGATCGCCGCCGTGTGGGTCGAGCTGCCGGTGCCGGAATTGGCGACCTTCAAGGTTCCCGGCGCGGCCTTACAGTCGGCCACGAATTCGGCGAACGTGTTCCACTTGGCATCGCCCTTGACCGCAAACGGCTGGGGATGAAACTCAACCCGGCCCACATGGTCCATGGCCTCGTAGCCGAAGTCGGTATTGCCGAGATTGGTCGTCGTCAGCACGGATGTGGAGTTCCAGCCAATCGTGTGGCCGTCGGGCTTGGCATTCTTGATGTAGGTATAGGTGACCGCTCCACCTCCACCGGGTCGATTGACCGGCGTCAGGGGCACTCCCAGGATTTCGCCCATCTTCTTGGCCAGCAGCCGGCCCTCGATATCGGCGCCGCCGCCGGCACCAAAGGGAATGACGAACTCAATTGGCCCGTCGGGAAATGCCTGAGCCGGCGTTGCGGCAACGGCCAGGCCGACCGCAGCGGCTCCGACCATCATTGTGCGAAACATGTTCATTTGGAATCCTCCCAGATTTTTGGTTTGTTTATCAGTTCTCGATGCCGACGGCCGCGAGGGCGGCCTCGGCAATATCTGCGTCCTGCTGCCAGTCCCCGCCGCTAACGCCGATGCCGCCAAGGCATTCACCGTCAACGATGATGGGGTAGCCACCCTCCATGGCCGTCCAGCGTTCGGGGCCCGCCGCCAGTGTTAGGCCGATTGCATGCAGTGTATCGAGATCCTGCCCCTGGGCGCCCTGGGTGGTCGTGATGCGCTTGTTCGACGACGCCGTCACCGCCTTCACCGTCGACGAGTGTACTGTGTGGAACCGGCCCCCGTCCATGCGCTCCAGCACCAGAAGATGGCCGCCGGCATCAACCACCACGACCGTCGCCGCGATGCCAAACTCCTCAGCCTTGGCGATACCCGCCGCGAGCATCTTTTTAGCGCCCTCACTGGTCAGGCGCTTGGTTTCTACAAATGACATTCTATTCGTCCCCCCAGACGACCCGCAAAGACCAGTGGGTGATAATTAGCCGAGACGCGCGGGCGTGTTTTTCTTCTCTCCGCTCGGCACGTTAACCGCCACCGTAAGGCTTTCGCTTGGCCCCCGGCAAGAGTCATAGCTGAGGCGATCATCAATGCTGCAATAGAGGTGCGCGTTTTCATGGACCAAGCCTACAGGCGAAGGCAAAAAGCTGGCAACCGTTTCGCCTCGCAAACGTCCGCTGTTCGTCCATGGGGGGCCTTAAACGACTAGTGACCTCAGCAGGTTTTGGGTAACCCAATGAGGCCACTAGAGAAACTGGAGCGGGAAACGAGATTCGAACTCGCGACCCTCACGTTGGCAACGTGATGCTCTACCACTGAGCTATTCCCGCGTAGCGAAGCGGGACATAACCCCAACCGCGCCCGGATTTCAAGTGCCGATGACGCGGTTTCAACCAATCACAGGCCGCTACCCCCGGACGGCCGAAAACGCTATATCCCCACCATGTCCGGTCCGGAACAGACAGAAGCACCGCTGCTGGCGCGGCTCGCCGAGCTGGCGATCACGGTCGAGATGCATCGCCACCCGCCACTGTACACGGTCGCGGAATCGCGCGAGCTGCGCGGAACGCTGCCCGGCGGGCACATCAAAAACCTGTTCCTGCGCGACAAGAAGCGCAACCAGTGGCTGGTCACCGTTCTGGAGGATGCCGAGGTGGACCTGAAGGCGCTCCGCCATGTGCTGGGCGCGAGCGGAAATCTCAGTTTCGGAAGCGCCGAGTTGCTCGCAGAATCCCTCGGTATCGCGCCGGGATCCGTCACCCCGTTCGCCGTCCTGAACGACCAGGCCGGGCGCGTCACCATGGTCCTCGCCCGCAATGTGCTCGACCACGACCCGGTCAACGCGCACCCGCTGCACAACGAGGCCACGGCGGCGATCGGGCGCGACGACCTGGTTCGTTTTCTCGAAGCCTGCGGTCATCCGCCGCTTCTCGTCGATCTGCCCTGACGACTTCCCCGGTGGCGTCGTGGCACAGGGGGCTTGATAGCTGTGCATCAACGCTCCATCTTCTGCCTCGAACACGCAATCGAAGCGAACAAACAGAGTTTCCACGATGGATCCGATCACACCCGACCTGAACGCCATGCCCGGCGCCGGCGCGCCCGCCGACGGCCTTATCATTGAAGGCGATCAGAATTCCTTCACCCGCGACGTGATCCAGGCTTCACGCGAGTTGCCGGTGATCGTCGATTTCTGGGCCACCTGGTGCGGCCCGTGCAAACAGCTCGGCCCGGCACTGGAGAAGGTCGTGATGGAAGCCGGCGGCGCCGTCCGTCTGGTCAAGATCGACGTGGACAAGAGCCCCGACCTGTCGGCCCAGCTGCGCATCCAGTCCATCCCCACCGTCTATGCCTTCAAGGACGGGCAGCCGATCGATGGTTTCCAGGGTGCCCTGCCCGAGAGCCAGATCAAGGCCTGGGTCGATCAGCTGGTCAAGGTGCATGGCGGCGGCGAGGCGGCCGGGCCGTCCCCCCTGGACCAGGCCCTGGACGCGGCCGACGCCGCCATGGCGGAAAACGATATCAGCACGGCCGGCGCATTCTATGCCCAGGTGCTCAACGAGGACCCCGCAAATGTCCGGGCGCTCGCCGGCATGGCCCGGGCCTACGTCAAGGCCGGGAAAATGGACAAGGCGCGTGAGATAATCGACCAGGCCGACGAGGCGGCCCGCGCGGACGATCTGCTGAAGGGCGTGATCTCGGCGGTCGAGCTGGCCGAAGCCGGGGCCGAGGCCGCCGGCGACATCGACGGATTGCGCGCGAAGGCCGAGGCCGACCCGACCGATCACCAGGCCCGCTTCGACTACGCCGTCGCGGCCTTTGCCGCCGGCAGTCCCGAAGACGCGATCGAGGCGCTGCTCGAGATCATCCGGCGCGATCGCGCCTGGAACGAGGAGGCGGCGCGGACCGAACTCCTCAAGATCTTCGAGGCACTGGGCCCGACCGACGAAATCACGCTAGCTGGGCGCCGCAAACTCTCCTCGATCCTGTTTTCATGAGCACCAGCGTGCCTGACAATATTCTCGGCGCGCTTCCCGCCGAGCTGCCGCTGTTCCCGCTGAACGGCGTGCTCCTGCTGCCCCGCGGCACGCTGCCGCTCAATGTCTTCGAGCCACGCTACCTGGCGATGGTCGATGCCGCGCTGGCGGGTGCTCGCATGATCGGGATCATTCAGCCCGCCGCCGACGGCACCATCGGCCTCAGCGCACCCGACGGCACCAACCTCTACCGCACCGGTTGCGCCGGCCGCATCACCGGGTTCCAGGAAACCGAGGATGGCCGGTACCTTCTGGAGCTCAGGGGCATTTGCCGGTTCGACGCGGCCGAGGAACTGGAACTGCGCGACGGGTATCGGCGCATCCGGCCTGACTTTTCGCCCTACATGGAGGATCTCGCGCCGCCGGACAAGATCTCGATCGAGCGCGAGCGGCTGCTGAACGGGCTGAAGGGGTACTTCGAGGCGCAGAACATTGCCGCCGACTGGGACGCGCTGGTCAAGACGCCGGACGACCGGCTGGTCACCACCCTGTCGATGGTCTGCCCCTTCGACTCGGCCGAGAAACAGGTCCTGCTCGAAGCGGCCGGCGACGCCCAGCGCTGCAAGCTACTCATCGGATTTATCGAATCGACGTTGCGTGCCGACAATGGCAACACTTCGCTGAACTGAGGAGAAATCATGGCTGCGCCCGAAACCGGTTCCGACAGCAGCAAGGTCGACTCGAAACTGCTCGAAATCCTCGTCTGCCCCGTCACCAAGGGGCCGCTGGAATATGATGCCGGCGCGCAGGAGCTCGTAAGCCGACAGGCAGGCCTGGCCTATCCGATCCGCGACGGTATCCCGATCATGCTTGCCGACGAAGCGCGCGCGCTGAACGACGACAAGTCCTGAGCCGGCGTCACGACCAGATCATGGCGGACGATCCCTGGCCGACAGACTTGCGCTACAGCAAGGACGACAAGACTTTGACGGTCTCGTTCGACGATGGCGTGACCCACGTGCTGCCGGCCGAGTACATGCGGGTCTACAGCCCGTCGGCCGAAGTGCGCGGCCACGGTGCCGACGAACGCCAGATCGTGCCCGCCCGGCGCCATGTGGGAATCATTAAGATCGAGCCCGTGGGAAACTACGCGGTGCGGCTGCATTTCGATGACCTGCACGATACCGGCCTGTTCACCTGGGCCTATCTGCGCGAACTGGGCGACAAGCAGGAGGCCTGGTGGGCCCAGTATCTCGCCGACCTGGACGCACGCGGGCTCAGCCGGGGTACTTGAATTTTTTGCAGCCTTGCGAGGGGCAAAGCGCACCGGCACCAACTTCCGAGACCGCTAGAGCGCCTCGCCGCGCACCAGCCGCGGCAGATCACCCACAACCCCCATCGCATGGCGCATGAAGAAGCGGCGCAACGGCGGCGTTGCATTGACCACGGCGAGACCGAGATCGCGGCCGACCCGGACAGGCGTGATGTCGTTCGAGAACAGGCGCGTCAGCCCGTCGGTCACGACCGCCAGCAGCATATTGTCGAAGCGCCGCCAGCGTTCGTAGTCCGCCAGGATGTCCGGGTCGCCGATGTCGCGACCGAGACGGCGAGCGTCGACCACCAGTTCGGCCAGTGCGGCAATGTCGCGAATGCCCATGTTCAGGCCCTGCCCGGCGATCGGGTGGATCGCGTGCGCCGCGTCACCGACAAGCGCCAGGCGCTCGTCGATATACCGGGTGGCATGGCTGAGACCCAGCGGATGCACCCAGCGCGGGCTATCCAGCGCGATCTCGCCCAGGAATCCGCCGACACGCCGGGACAGTTCGGCCATGAACGCTGCGTCGTCGAATTCGCGGATCGCCGGCACCAGGTCATTGGCCTCGCTCCACACGATCGACGCACGATGCGGCAGCCCTGAAGCGGGGTCATCTCTGTCTTGCAGCGGCAGGATTGCGAATGGTCCGCCGGGAAGGAAACGTTCATGGGCAATATTCCCGTGGGCGCGCTCGTGGGCGATGTTGCATACGAAGCTCGACTGGTCGTAGCGCCACTCCGTCACCGGGATGCCGGCCTCCCGGCAGAGGGATGAACCACGACCGTCGCAGGCGAACACCACGCGGGCGCGCACCTGGCGGCCGTCCGCCAACCGGATCGTCACCCCATTCGCACCCCGCTCGACGATCTCGATCTCGGCGGGAGCCAGAAGTTCGACCTGGGCCGCAGCGTCCGCACGCGCCAGGAGCGGACTGCGCAGATCCCGGTTCTCCAAGATGTAGCCCATCGGGTCGTCGCCGATCTCCCGGTGGTCGTAGTGCAGGAACAGCAGCGAATCCCCGTCGCTGACACGAATTTTCTCGATCGGGCATGCGTTCGGCGCGAGATCGGACCACAGGCCGATCCCTTCGAGCACATTCGCACTGCCCTTGGCGATGGCGGTGGTCCGGCCGTCGAAGGCGGCGTCCGTCATGGCGCCGGGGGCGGCACGGTCGACCACCACGACCTCGATGCCCGCGCTCGCAAGCGCATGGGCAAGCATGAGACCGACCAGGCCGGCCCCCACGACCACGGCCTCTGCCGAAATGATCTCTGATGTCCCCGCGCTCATGGGCGCAACTTCCCCTGCCGGTCTGCGGCTGTCACTGCGGCACAATCGCACAACTCATATGCACAAAACTTATGCATCAAATATATATTGCGCAAATTATGTGCACAATTTTCCGCGCCATTTTTCACCGTGTCTTGCATCACGTTGTTTTTAAACAATTTTCATCTTCCTGCCAACTGGCACACCGCTTGAAGTAGAAGCCCCGAGAAACCAGGGCCAGATCTTTGGCCGTGGTCATTAGCTCGCGCAGAAAGGAGCTTTCATGAAACTGGTTATGGCGGTGATCAAGCCGTTCAAACTGGACGAGGTGCGCGAGGCGCTGAACGAACTTGGGGTTTAGGGCCTGACAGCGACCGAGGTCAAGGGATACGGCCGCCAAAAGGGCCAAACCGAAATCTACCGCGGCGCGGAATACGCCGTGAGCTTCCTGCCCAAGGTGAAGGTCGAGGTCATCGTCGATGACGACCAGACGGACGCCGTGGTCGAAGCGATCTCCCGGGAGGCCAACACCGGCCGGATCGGAGACGGGAAAATCTTTGTCGTCGACGTGCTCAGCGCCATGCGAATCCGCACAGGCGAAACCGGCACCGAAGCGCTCTAGGCATAAAGGAGTTATCGATAAAATGTTTCGTCTGACGACCAAGACAGCGGTCGGGATCGGCGCCGCGAGCGCCGCCCTGCTGGCGGCCCCGCCGGCGATGGCGGCGGTTGAGGCCGAGACCGGCTACGTCTTCAACACCTTCTCGTTCCTGTTCTCCGGCGCGCTCGTCATGTGGATGGCAGCCGGTTTCGCGATGCTCGAATCCGGTCTCGTGCGCACCAAAAACACGGCCACGATCTGCCTCAAGAACATCGCGCTCTACTCGATCGCGGGCATCCTCTACTACGTGATCGGCTACAACCTGATGTATGCCGATGTGGGCAGCTTCATGGGCTCGATCTCATTCCTCTACAACCCGAGCGAGGCCGAACTGGCCCTGCTGGGCACCGAGGAAGCCACCGACGCCATGGTCGGCGCGGTGGTCGACAACAGCTACTCCGTTGCGTCCGACTGGTTCTTCCAGATGGTCTTCGTCGCCACCGCGGCCTCGATCGTCTCGGGGACCGTGGCCGAACGCATCAAGCTGTGGCCCTTCCTGATCTTCGTGGTCGTCCTGACCGGCATCATCTACCCGATCCAGGGCTCCTGGACGTGGGGCGGCGGCTGGCTGTCGGAGATGGGCTTCTCGGACTTCGCCGGCTCGACCATCGTGCATTCGGTCGGCGGCTGGGCCGCGCTCACCGGGGCCATCATCCTGGGTGCACGCCGCGGCAAGTACGGACCTGAAGGTCAGGTCCAGCCAATCCCGGGCGCCAACCTGCCCCTGGCCACGCTCGGCACCTTCATCCTTTGGATGGGCTGGTTCGGCTTCAACGGCGGCTCCCAGCTGGCGCTGGGTTCGGCCGTGGACGCGACCTGGATGGCCATCGTGTTCACCAACACCAACCTGGCTGCCGCAGGCGGCGTGGTGGCCGCGATGCTGATGACCCAGGCCATGTACAAGAAGGTCGACCTGACCATCGCGCTGAACGGCGCCATTGCCGGCCTCGTCTCGATCACCGCCGGACCGGATCTGACCAATCACCTGATGTCGATCATCATCGGTGCCATTGGCGGTGTCCTGGTCGTGATCGCGATCCCGATGCTGGACCGGTTCAAGATCGACGATGTGGTCGGGGCGATCTCGGCCCATCTCGTGGCCGGCATCTGGGGCACCCTCGCGGTCGGTATCTTCGGCGGTGGGGATCCGGTCGTCCAGATCATCGGGATCGTCGCGATCGGCGCCTTCGTGGTGGTGACCAGTTCCATCGTCTGGCTGGCCCTCAAGTACACGATCGGTATCCGCGCCACCGAGGAAGATGAGGATCTCGGCCTCGATTCGGCCGAACTCGGCCTCGAGGCCTACCCCGAGTTCGGGCGCGGGTCACAACGCGCCTGATCGAAAACCGTCCAACCCTCCCGAAACTAGGCCCGGCGAGAATCCTCGCCGGGCCCTTTTTTGTGGAAAATCGCGTAAAATCGCCAAAAAACACGCCAAATTCGTGAAAATTGGCTCATTTTTGAGTTATCCGGAGAAAATATAATACTTTAACCAGTCGGATTCATCGCTGATGCGCTTGCCATGAAGGTGTTTTTCTTGTGTTAAACATTAGCTTCTGGATACAAGTGTATGACTCTGGTAGTCTTTTCGTGTCTTCGGTGATTTTGAGGGCCGCAAAAACGCACCTGGCATGCACAACGACGTTCTCGATTCCCTTTCCGACTACCCGTTCGACCGGCTGCGGGCGCTTCTCGGCGACTCCACGCCGCCGGACGGTTGCGCGCCCATTTATATGCAGATCGGCGAGCCCAAGCACGCCCCACCAGAGCTGATTGCGCCCATCGTGACCCAGGATATGTCGGAATGGGGCCGCTACCCGCCGCCCAACGGCCCCGTCGATCTGCGCGCGGCTATCGCCGGGTGGCTGACATCGCGCTACGACCTGCCCGCGGGCATGGTCGATCCGGCACGCCATATCGCCATCGTTTCCGGAACTCGCGAGGCCCTCTTCATGGCCGCCCTGCTCGCCGTCCCGCGCGAGAAACGGGGACAGCAGCCTGCGGTACTGATGCCCAACCCGTTCTACCAGGTCTATGTCGGTGCCGGCGCGCTCGCGCGCGGCGAGGCGATTTACCTGTCTGCGGGCCCGGAAACCTTTTTCCAGCCTGACTTTGGGACCGTCGGCGAAGACACGTTGGCGCGCACCGCTCTCGCCTACCTCAACACCCCGGCCAACCCGCAGGGCTCGGTCGCCAGCCTCGATCGCCTGAAGCAGGCCGTCACGCTCGCCCGGGAGCATGATTTCGTCCTTGCCGTCGACGAGTGCTATTCCGAGATCTATACCGGCACCAAGCCGCCGGGACTGCTGGACGCCTGCCGCGAGCTTGGCGGCGACCATCCATTCGCCAACACGCTTGTGTTCCACAGCCTGAGCAAGCGCTCCAACGTGCCCGGCCTGCGCTCGGGCTTCGTGGCCGGCGACCCGAACCTGATCCGCCTGCTTTTGCGCCTGCGCCAATATGGCGGCGCCCAGGTGCCGTTGCCCCTGATGCACGCCTCGGCCGCCTTGTGGCGAGACGAGGCCCATGTGCAGGAAAGCCGCGAGCTTTACCGGCAGAAGTTCGACCTGGCGCTCGACATGCTGGACGGCGCCTTCGGGGCCGAACGGCCCGGCGGCGGCTTCTATCTCTGGCTCGATGTGGGCGACAGCGAAGCCGCGGCGCGCACGCTCTGGACCGAAGCGGGCCTGCGCGTCCTGCCCGGCGCGTATATGGCCCGCGACAATGCCGACGGCAGCAATCCCGGCGCGGCCTATATCCGCATGGCGCTGGTCCACGACCTCGACACCACGAAGGACGCGATCACGCGGCTTCTGAACACCCTTGCCAACCAGGCACCTGCCTGACACCACGAGAGACGAAGATCATGGCGGCAAAAGCACAAACCGGATCAACCAGCGGCTTCTCGCGCGGACTGGCCCAGCGGCTCACCTTCCTGCCCGAACCCATGCGTATCTTCGCCAAGCGGCGGCTGTTCGAGCTGACGGGCGGCGTGTTCATCGCCGGCGGCGCGGCCTTGGGGATTGCGCTGGGCAGCTACAACAGCCTGGACATCTCGCTGAACAACGCCACCGGCACCGTTCCCGCCAACCTACTGGGCACGACCGGCGCGACCCTGGCCGATCTCGGCCTGCAATCCTTCGGGATCGTCGCCGTCCTGCCGGTTCTGATTCTGCTCGCCTGGGGTTCCCGCCTGCTCCGCCATCAGCCGGTCCACCGGTTCGGCAGGCGGGTCCTGTCGTCGCTTGTTGCGATGTGTGCGCTCGCCTTCGCGCTGCACCGCCTGCCCGCCCTCGACGGCTGGCCCATCCGCGCCGGGCTCGGCGGCATCTTCGGCGATCTCACCTTCCCGACCGCCTCGCTCTGGCTGTCGGGGCTCGGGGTTCCGGCCTTCTATGCTGCCATTGCGGCGGCCGTCGCCGGCGCCATCCTCGTCTTTATCGCCCTCGGCCTGAGCCGCAGCGAGTGGCGCGGCATGGGGCTGGGCGCCGCCATCGGGTTGCGGTTCGGGGCCCGTGGCGCCGGCTGGTCCACCCGCCGCAGCGCCGGTGCCGCCAGGCGCGGTGCCCATGGGGTGAAGCAGTTCATCGCCGAACGCCGCGCCGAGCGACAGGAGCCGCGCCTCGTATCCGGTGACATCCTGCCGCCGATCGCAGCACCTGTGGCCGACGAGCCCGAGGAGGACGACGCGGCCGAAGAAGCCCCGCGCCGGGTCGCACCGCGGGCCAAGAAGCCCAAGCCCGGCAAGCGCGCCGAAGCCGCACGCCAGCGCACCCTCGATCTGCCCTCGCCAGCCGGCGAGTACGAGTTCCCGCCCCTCGACCTGCTCGAGGAGGCCGACGAGAAGGCCCGCGAAGCCGGGCGCGCCAAGGACGATACGCTGGAAGCAAATGCCCGGATGCTCGAATCCGTGCTGCAGGATTTCGGCGTCCATGGCGAGATCGTCCAGGTCCGCCCGGGGCCCGTGGTCACTCTCTACGAACTCGAGCCCGCCCCGGGCACCAAGACGAGCCGGGTCATCGGCCTAGCCGACGATATCGCCCGCTCGATGAGCGCGGTGTCCGTGCGCATCGCCGTCGTCCCGGGACAGAATGTCATCGGCATCGAACTGCCCAACGTCTCACGCGAAATGGTCTACCTGCGTGAACTCCTGGCCTCGCGCCCATTCGAGAAACATTCCGGCGACCTGGCGGTGGCGCTGGGCAAGGATATCGGTGGCGAGCCGGTCATGGTCGACTTGGCGCGTATGCCTCATCTGCTGATCTCGGGCACGACGGGCTCGGGCAAGTCGGTCGGGGTCAACTCAATGATCGCCTCGCTCCTATACCGTCTGCGCCCGGAAGAGTGCCGCTTCATCATGATCGATCCGAAGATGCTGGAACTGTCGGTCTATGACGGCATTCCGCACCTGATGGCTCCGGTCGTGACCGACCCGCAGAAGGCCGTGGTCGCGCTCAAATGGGTGGTTCGCGAGATGGAGAACCGTTACCGCGCCATGTCGAAACTCGGCGTGCGCAACGTCGCGGGCTACAACCAGCGCATCGAACAGGCCCGCAAGAAGGGCGAGATCCTCACGCGCAAGGTACAGACCGGCTTTGACGAGGAGACCGGCAAGCCTGTGTTCGAGGAGGAACCCCTCGACATGGCGCCGCTGCCCTTCATCGTGGTTGTCGTCGACGAGATGGCCGATCTGATGCTGGTCGCCGGTAAGGACGTCGAGGCGGCGACCCAGCGCCTGGCCCAAATGGCGCGCGCAGCGGGTATTCACCTGATCCTGGCAACCCAACGCCCTTCGGTCGATGTCATCACAGGTACCATCAAGGCCAATCTGCCGACCCGAATCTCGTTCCAGGTGACCACCAAGATCGACAGCCGGACGATCCTGGGCGAGCAGGGCGCAGATCAACTCCTCGGCCAGGGCGACATGCTCTACATGGCCGGCGGCGGCCGCATCACCCGCGTGCACGGCCCGTTCCTGGCCGACACCGAGGTCGAGGACCTCGTGGCGTTCCTGAAGACCCAGGCCGAGCCCGAATATATCGACGCCGTGACCGAGGACGGAGGCGCCGCCGACGGTATTCCCGGGTTCGAGCCGAGCGGCGAAGAAGGCAGCTCGGGCGACGATCTTTACGACCAGGCCGTGGCCCTGGTGGCGCGGGAGCAAAAGGCCTCGACCAGCTTCATCCAGCGGCATCTGCAGATCGGCTACAACCGCGCCGCGCGCATCATTGAGCAGATGGAGAAGGAGGGCGTGGTCGGCCAGGCCAACCATGTCGGCAAGCGCGAGGTGCTGGTCAGCGACCATTCGGGCGGGTAACCGCCCATCCAGGGCCCACGGTCTTGCCACAAAATCGTTACTCGCCGCGCCACACGCGGTTGCTTATCTTGAGGGTCATGAAGACGTTTCGACATCTGGCGCTGGCCGCCACCCTGCTGTTCGCAAGCGTACTGCCCGCCACAGCCGCCGCGGCCGTCCCGGCGGCGCTGAGCGAAGCGGACCGTGCTGACATTGCGCGGATCGAGACCTATCTAAACGGCCTGACCACGATGGAAAGCCGGTTCATGCAGTTCTCAAAGGACGGCGTGGCGCAAGGCCGGATCCTGCTCGACCGCCCGGGCCACATGCGCATCGAATATGCAGCGCCGGTTCCGGTCCTGATGGTCGCGAGCAGCCGGCTGCTGATGTACCACGACACCGAGCTCAAGCAGACGACGTTCCTGCCGGTCAGCGAAACCCCGGCGGCGCTGTTGATCGACGATCCCATCGCCCTGTCGGGCGACGTCACCATCACGGCGTTCGAACGCGCGCCCAAGGCCTTCCGGGTCACGCTCGTGCAAACCGACGCGCCGGACAGCGGATCGGTGACCCTGATGTTCGAGGACGCACCCTTGCGTCTCGCCAAATGGCGGATCATCGACGCCCAGGGCACCGAGGTCGAGGTGGCGCTGCTGGAGCCACGCTTCGGTGTGGCATTCGAGGATGCCGACGAGTTGTTCTCGACGGTCGACCCGAACGCCAATATCCAATAGATTTCGGCCCGCAGATTTACCCGGCGTCGCCCCCGCGGCGTCACCCACGCGAGAGTTCCCGATGGTAGGCCCCGACACCATTCGCCCCCTGATCGGCGTCAACGCCGATATCCGCGACGGCCATGGGATGGATTTCCTGGCCAGCGGCCTGAAATACGTGACCGGGGTGATGGAGGGGACGGACGGCATCCCGGTCCTGGTTCCGACCCTGGGCGATGTGGAGAATGGCGGAGACTACCATATCGACGAGCTGATTGACCGGCTCGATGGCCTAGTCCTCACCGGCGGGCGCAGCAATGTCGAACCCCATCACTATGGGGGCGAGCCGTTCCGGCCCGACACGCTGCGCGACCCGATGCGCGATTCAACAACGCTGCCGCTGGCCCGCAAAGCCGTAGCGAAAGGCCTGCCGCTGTTCGGCATCTGCCGCGGCATACAGGAGATCAACGTCGCGCTCGGCGGCAGCCTGCATCCCTATCTCTGGGAGCTGGACGGCGTGAACGATCACCGCATGCCCCAGACCGATGTGGCATCCATCCGTTTCGCGCCGCGCCATCCGGTCCATCTCTTCGAGGGCGGCCTGTTCGCCGAAATCGCCGCTGCTGCCGGTATCGACGGGCTGGAGGTGATGGTGAACTCCCTGCACGGCCAGAGCATCGACCGGGTCGCAGACGGGCTCCAGGTGGAAGCGCTCAGCGACGACGGCGTGATCGAGGGCATTTCCATGCCCGGCGCACCCGGCTTCGTGGCCGGTGTCCAGTGGCACGCGGAGTACCGGGTCGACATCAACCCGTTCAATCGAGCGGTCTTCAAGGCCTTCGGCCATGCCGCGCGACGCCGGGCCGCCGCCCGTGCGGGCGCCGACGTCGCCTGAACGGCCACCGTTTAGCCCATCTCTTTTTCCTGCCGGGGCCGTGACAAGCATCCTCCCGGCGCTCTAAATAGACGCGTCTAACAACAAGCTCTTTGAAAGCGAGGTCAGGGATGGACACCGTCATTCCCGCACCCGAACAGGTCACCGTCGCCGTTGCCGGCCAGACCGCGCGTTTCCCCGTGCGCCGCATCTTCTGTGTCGGCCGGAACTACGTCGCCCATATCCGCGAGATGGGCCATGACGAGCGCGACCCGCCCTTCTATTTCTGCAAGCCCGCCGACGCCATCGTGCCGACCGGCGGCACGATCGACTATCCGCCCCAGACGAGCAATTTCCACTTCGAGATGGAGCTGGTGGCCGCCATCGGTAAGGGTGGCGCCAATATCTCCGAAGCCGACGCGCTGGACCATATCTATGGATACGCAACCGGCCTCGACATGACCCGCCGTGACGTCCAGATCGCGCACCGCGAGAAGGGCCGCCCCTGGGACATGGGCAAGGGCTTTGATCAGTCGGCGCCGTGCGGCGACATTCACCCGGTGGCGGATGTTGGACATTTCCCCAGGGGCCCGATCTGGCTCGAGGTGAACGGCGAACGCCGGCAGGATTCTGATCTCGAGCTGATGATCTGGAACCTGCAGGAGACGATCGCCAACCTGTCGGGTCTCGTGACCCTGGCACCGGGTGACCTGATCTACACCGGCACCCCCGACGGGGTCGGCCCCGTGGTCTCCGGCGACAAGATGCACGGTCATATCGACGGGCTGAGCGACATCGAAATCACTGTCCGCTAGCCGCGATGCGGCTCGCGACCTGGAACATCAACTCGGTGCGTCTGCGCGCGCCGCTTTTCGCACAGCTCGAGAAAGCGGCCGCGCCGGACATCGTCTGCCTGCAGGAAACCAAGGTGGTCGATGAGCTGTTCCCGCACGACGCACTGAGCGAGTTCTATCCCTATCGGCATATGCGCGGGATGAAGGCCTATAACGGTGTCGCGATCCTGTCGAAGGTGCCTTTCACGGCGACCGGCGGGTACGATTGGTGCGGGCGCGAGGATGCGCGCCACGTCTCGGTGAAGATCGCCGGGGGTGTGGAAATCCACAATTTCTATGTCCCTGCCGGTGGCGACGAACCCGACCCCGATAAGAACGACAAGTTCGCCCACAAGCTCTCCTTCCTCAACGAGGTGACGGGCTGGCTCGAGGACACGGCTAAACCGCGGGCCAAGCGCATCCTTGTGGGAGATCTGAACATCGCGCCCCTGGAATCCGATGTGTGGTCCCACAAGCAGCTGCTCAAGGTGGTCAGCCATACGCCGGTCGAGGTGGAGCGGCTCGAGCGCATGCGCGCCGCCCATGACTGGGTCGATGCGGTGCGCCATATCGCGGGCGACGAGGAAAAACTATACAGCTGGTGGAGCTACCGGTCGAAGGACTGGCGGGCGGGCGACCGCGGCCGGCGCCTGGACCATGTCTGGGTCACACCGGCTCTCAAGAAAAAGCTGCGCGGCTTCGAGATCATCAAGGATGCGCGCGACTGGACTAAGGCGTCCGACCACGTGCCCGTGATCGTCGATATCGACGTCTAGGCCCGACCGGGCGCAGCGGCGTCAGTTCGCCCGATACATGAAGTAGCGCTCGGCGGGCACGCCGTCGGGCAGGGGCAGCGCCTCCCAGTCGGCATCGGGGAAGGGATTGTTCGCCACCAGCACCGCGCCGGGCGCCAGAAGCGGGCCGAGCAACGGGATCAGTGCGGCGGTCAGCGGGGCGTCTTCGGCGGTTCCGATTCCCAGATCGGAATGCACCAGCGCCACGGCACCTACAAACCGGTCCGCCACGGCCGCCAGCTGGTCGACGACCTCGCCGAGGAAAAGGTGATCCGCATCCGGCGTGCTCTTCGGGTTGGCGTTGACCACCCGGTCGAAGACGAACACCTCTCGCGCCGGCAGGGTTTCGCGCAGATGATCGAAGGTGCGGCCGTTGCCAAGGCCTAGGTCGAACACGGCACCGGGTAAATCAGTGATCATCGCGGCGGCGGCATTCAAGCAATCGCGCTGCGCCTGCATGCGTCGGATAAAACTGTCGAGACGGCTCATGATGCGTGCCGGCGTGGGTCAGCCGCTGTTCGCCAGCGCCTCGCGCAGCTTCTGGGTCGTGTGCTCCAGACGCGAGGCCAGCTCGCGCATGATCTCGACCGACATTTCCGGGAATTCGGCGACCAGCCGGAAGAACAGATCCTTGGTGATGCGCAATGTGACCGTCTTCGATGTCGCACGCACCGTGGCGGTGCGGGGCACGTCGCACAGGATAGCGATTTCGCCGACAAAATCGTTGCGCCCGAGTGCGGCCACCTCGATTTCGCCCCCGGCGGTCTCGACCAGGACCTTCGCCTCGCCCTCGACGATGATATAGGCCGCATCGCCCACATCGCCCTGGTGAAACAGCACCTGGTCCGGCTCGTAGGTTATGCGTTCCGACGTAAAGGCCAGCAGCTTGAGCCTCGAAGGCTCCAGCTTCGCGAACAGCGGGATGTTCCGCAGCAGTTCGACTTCTTCGTTCAGGCTCACGTTCTGCTTCTCCCCATCGCCCCGCGCCTGCAATCCTAAGACGATTGCAGCAGTTCGTGCAGGGTTGTCCCCTCTGAGTTCAATTCGTCATAGGTGCCCTGTTCGACCAGCTGGCCGTCGCGGAGCACCGCCACTTTCGAGAACTTGGCCGCCATCGATACCCGGTTGGCGACCCAGATCACACCCTTGCCGTCACGCATCGCGATGATCTTCTCCGCGATACGGTCCTGCGCGGCCGGGTCGAGCGCCGAGGTGGATTCGTTCAGGATCAGCACTTCGGGCCGCTTCAGCAGTGCGCGTGCGATCCCGAGGCGCTGCCGCTGGCCCGACGACAGGCGGCTGCCGCCGACGCCGACCTGGAACTCCAGCCCGGCCTCCAGCACCGCGCCGCGCAGGCCAAGACTGTCGAGCGTCTCGGCGATCAGCGCGCCGATCATCCGGCTGCCCTCGGCCTGCCCATATACCAGCTTGCCGAACAGGATGTTGTCCTGCAGGGACCCCGCGGCGTTGTACTTCTCGGAATCGAAGAACTCGACCGCCCCCTTCAGCTCATCGGGCAGGTTGGCGGCAAAGATTTCACGGGCCCGAAGGATCTTCACTACCAGTTCATCGGTCACGACGCCCAGGCGATGCTGCGCCGTCACCACCTTGAACGGCAGCGACAGCAGCGCCGCACGGTCCTCGGGGTCCATCTCGTCGAAGCCATGCTTTTCGGTGCGCGAGAGCAGGGTCCGGAACTCGGGCAGGTCATCGGAGCTGATGAACGAATACTGTTCGAAAAACTCGTGACCTGGCGGGAGATCGGCAAAGATCTCGATCATGGTCTCGGCCACGGAGCGGCCGGCGGCAAGCATGTCGTCGATCAACTCGGCATCGTGCAGGACCTTGAGGACATATTCGTTCTCGGCCACGCGGTCATGGTCGAACGCATCGCCCACCGTCGTTCCGAACAGCAGGTTCTCGGCCACACTGGCGTTGCTGTTGAAGCGTTCGCGATCGAACTTCTCGACCAGCCCGCCATATTCGGTTTCTTCGAGCCGGTCAGCCAGCCCTGAACGTGCCTTGAGGGCCGCCTCGGCAATATCGGGACGGTGGTCGGGGTCGATCGTGCCGCGCAGGCCCAGATTATAGATCTCGTCGGACAGCTCGACGATATCGAGAATCTCGATCAGACAATCGAACAATGCATCGGCGCTCTCGACACCGGCCGCTTCCAGGTCGACCCAATCGGCCCAGTAATCATGCTCGATATTTCCGGTCCGCGCCGCCTCGGCAAAGTCCCGTTCGCGCTTGGGTCCTTCCTCGTCATCATAATCGGCGGGTCGCAGCGGCCGGTTCTTCAGGCCGTACAGCAAATTGTCGCGCACGCTGGCCGACTGCATGAAGGGGGCCGTCGCGACATAGGTCAGCCGCCGGCCCGTCACAGATTCCGGCAGCGCGACCAGGTCCTGGCCGGCGACCTTGAGCTGGCCAGTTGTCGGTATCGCGAGGCGCGCCAGCAGCAGGCCGAGATATTCCTTGCCGCTGCTGCCCGAACCGACGACGGCCAGATTGGTATCGAAACCAAGATTGAGAGTGAGGTTAGCCAGACGGCGGACCTCGTCCTCGTCGACCAGGCTGACATTCGCCAGATCGATTTCGCCGTCGAATGTAAGGTTCGGGTCCGGATCGGTGTGCTGCAAGGCATCGTCCAGCATACCGTCGGCCTCGAACTGGCTGACCACCTGGTCGTATTTGACCCGTGCATCGGCCTGTTGCTGATACCAGTTCAGCATTTCCTTCCACGGCGACGACATTTCGCGATGGGCGGCAATGACCGCAACGAGCTGACCGATATCCAGTTTGCCGTCGATCACGAGCAGCCCGCCGAACAGGTAGAAGAGAAACGGCGCCAGCTTGTCGAGGAAGTTGTTCAGCGCCTTGATCATGTACTTGCGCTGAAAAATCTCGAACCGGATGTTGTAGATGTTGCTCAACCGGTCCGTGAAACGGGCGAGCTCCAGGTTCGAGGTGTCGTTGGCATGGATGTCGACGATCCCGCCAACAGTTTCGCCGACGTGATCCGACAGGTGGCGAATTTCCCGCAGCCGGGCCTTGCCGAGCGCGCTGACCTTCTTCTGGAGGCGTGGGACGACATAGATCTGCAGCGGGTAGAACGCGGCGGCGGCGAGGCCGAGCCACGGGTTCTGGACGATGATGAAGCCGATGGCCACAAACAGCAGCCCGCCCTGGAAGATCGGGTCCACGACGGCGCCCACGAAAAAGGCGCCGACGGGTTCCGTCTCCGCCGTGATCATCGAGATGATCTCACCCTGACTGGTGCGTTTGAAGCGAGGGATCGGAAACCGCAGGACTCGCGAGAACAGGCCATAGCGCAGCCGGCGCAGCAGGCGCTCGGCGGTCCGGCCCTTGGTCGTGTTGATGTGGAACTTGAGCGCGTTATTGGCAACAACCAGCGTCAGAAAGATGCAACAGAGAATGATCAGGAAGACGGACTGGGAGACCTGGAGCGGGATCTCCGCAACGCCGAGCACGGCCAGCTGGAAAATATCGGTCTTGGCCTCGAGCGCCCGGTTGATGATCTGCTTGGGCAGATCCAGAAGCATGAAGCCGATGGGCCAGGACAGAACGACAAAGGCGAGAATGTAGAGTTGCTGCCGCCTGCTGTACCGCAGCACAAAGCTGTACATGCTTCGTTCGAGACGTTCGCTCATGCGCTCCTCCCGGGAACCAATTGACCTACGCACATAAGCGGCGACACTAACCCATCCATACAAAAACGGTAAATCATTCGCGACAAGGTCACAGCGTCCTTGCAAATCAATGACTTCCAGGCGATGTGGGGGTTGTGCCATAGTCCGCGCCGAATACGCGCGACGAGCGAGAGTAGGTATGCCCATGCGCAACCGGCGAGTCCTGATCTACAGCCACGACACGTTCGGCCTCGGCCATCTGCGCCGCTGCCGGGCACTGGCGCATGCGCTGGTGCAACACGATCCCGGACTGAGCGTGCTGATCCTGTCGGGATCGCCAATCATCGGGAATTTCGATTTCCGCGAACGGGTGGATTTCGTGCGCATCCCCGGGGTCATCAAGCTGCAGAACGGCGAGTACACGCCGCTGAAGCTGCCCATGGACATTGAGGAAACGGTGGCGCTGCGCGCCAGCATCATCCGCCACACCGCCCTGTCCTACGAACCTGACGTGTTCATCGTCGACAAGGAGCCGCACGGCCTGCGTGGCGAGGTGCTTGAGACGCTCGAGGCGCTCAAGGCGCGCGGAACCCAGCTTGTCCTGGGCCTGCGCGACATTCTCGATGATCCCCAGTTGCTGGCGCCGGAATGGAAATCCAAGAACGTCCTGCCGGCGCTCGAAAGCCTCTACGACGAGATCTGGATCTACGGCCTGCCCCAAGTAAGCGATCCGCTGGCCGGCCTCGGTCTTCCGGACTCGGTGTCACGCAAGGCGATCTATACCGGCTATCTGCGCCGCGCGCTGCGCAACGGGATTTCGGCAGCGCCGGTCGAGCTGCCGTTCGGCGACCGCCCCTATATTCTCGTGACGGCCGGCGGCGGCGGCGACGGCAACATGATGTTCGACTGGGTGCTGCGCGCCTACGAGAACGACCCGGCACAGCCGGTGCCTGCGTTCTTCGTGTTCGGGCCGTTCCTTGACCCCGACCTGCAATCGGTGTTCACGGCGCGTATTGCCCGCCTGCAGAACGTCGAATCGATCACCTTCGACACCCATCCCGAGGCGCTGATTTCCCATTCTGCCGGGATCGTCGCGATGGGCGGCTACAACACGGTTTGTGAAATTCTGTCTTTCGACAAGCCCTCGCTGATCGTGCCGCGCACCCGTCCACGCCTTGAACAATTCCTGCGCGCGTCGCGCATGCAGGAGATGGGCCTGGTGAAGATGCTGGTGCCCGAAACCGCCGACGTGGACAGGATTGCCCAGCCCGACTGGAAGGTCATGGCCACCGCGCTCAGGCATCTGCCGCAACAAAGCCTGCCGTCCGAGGTCGTCGTCCCGGGCCTGCTCGACGGGCTGCGCAACGTGAACCGGCTCGTCGACATCGCCGCCGGACGCCGGCAGGACCGGATGCGAGTCGTCGGCAAAAACACGTCCGGGCAGCAAACAGGCCGCACTTGACCGCCCCGGAACGGCAGGGTGGATTGCGCATTGCCGTGATCGTGAAGGGCTATCCACGCCTTTCCGAGACCTTCATCGCCCAGGAGCTGCACGGGCTCGAGGCCCGCGGTCTCAAGCTGTACATCTATTCCCTGCGGCGGCCTTACGATCCGACTCACCACCCGATCCATGAGGAAATCCGCGCCCCAGTCAAGTATCTGCCGGAATATCTCTGGCGCGAGCCGGGGCGGGTTATCCGTGGCTGGTGGCGAGCGCGCCGCCTGGCCGGATACACCGAGGCCCGGGCCCGGTTCCGTGCCGACCTGAAACGGGACCGTACCCCCAACCGCATTCGCCGTTTCGGCCAGGCCTGCGTGCTGGCCGCCGAACTGACGCCGAACACCCATTTTCTCTATGCCCATTTCCTGCACACCCCGGCCTCGGTCACGCGCTACGCAGCCGGCATGCTCCGCCTGCCATTCGCCGTCTCGGCCCATGCCAAGGACATCTGGACCACGCCCGAATGGGAAAAGCGTGAAAAGATCGCCGACGCCGCGTGGGTGACCACCTGCACCCGCGCCGGTGCAGAGCATCTGCGCGAGATCGCGCGCGCCGGCCCCGACCAGGTCCGGCTGCATTATCACGGGCTCGACTTCGCGCGTTTCGCCGCAGGCGAGCGCCAGGAAAACGAGCGGCCGGACACGGTTCGGCTCGCATCGGTCGGCCGGCTGGTGGCCAAGAAGGGTTACGACGATCTGCTCGACGCGCTTGCCCGCCTGCCCGCAAGCCTCAACTGGCAGTTCGAACATATCGGCGGCGGGGCGCTCGACAAACAGATGCGCGCGCGCGCAGACGAGCTCGGCATCGCCGATCGGATCATCTGGCGCGGGCGCCAGCCCCAGGCAGCGGTGCACGAACTTCTGGCCCGTACGGACATCTTCGTGCTGGCCAGCAAGGTGGCGCCCGACGGCGACCGCGACGGGCTTCCCAATGTCCTGATGGAGGCCCAATCGATGGGCGTGGCCTGCGTCGCGACCAACGCCACCGCGATCCCCGAACTCATCGAGGATGGCGCGACGGGGCGGCTGGTCCCACCGTCCGACCCGGTGCGCCTCTGCGCGGCGATTGCCGAGGTCGCGGCCGACCCGGCCCTGCGGGCCCGGCTCGCCGATGCCGGCACAAGAACCGTCCGCGAGCGCTTCGATATGAACACGGGCCTCGATGCCATCGCGGACGGTCTGCAAATGGCGCCACCCAACCCAGGCAGAGCCGCGGCCTGACATGCGCGTTGCGTTCTACGCCCCCATGAAGCCGCCCGACCATCCGATCCCGTCCGGCGACCGGCACCTAGCGCGCCTGATGATGAAGGCGCTGCAACGGGCCGGACACCATCCCGAGCTGATGTCCCGCTTCGTCAGCCGGGACGGGGCTGGCGACCCCGCACGGCAGGCGCGCCTGCAGGCGCTCGGCGGACGTCTCGCCGACCGGTTGATCCGCCGGCTGGTCGCCCGGCCACCCGAAGAGCGGCCCGGTGCGTGGTTCACCTATCACGTCTATCACAAGGCGCCCGACTGGCTGGGGCCACGGGTCGCGGACGCGCTAGCCATCCCGTACCTGATCGCAGAGGCCTCTTCAGCGCCGAAGCGGGCCGGCGGGCCGTGGGACATCGGCTATCGGGGCGCCAACGCCGCGATAGCCGAGGCCGACGCGATCCTGACCCTCAATAGCGACGACTGGGACTGCCTGCAGCCGGTCGCGACACCGCCCGTCCTGCACCGGCGCATGTTCCCGTTCGTGGACAGCGGGCCGTTTGCCGCCGCGGCGGCGCGCCGCGGCAATCTGCGTGAAGGGCTGGCGGCCACCGGCGGCTGGGGGCCTGGAACGGTCCTGCTGCTCGCCGTCGGAATGATGCGCGCCGGCGCAAAACAGGAATCCTATGCCCGGCTCGCCGAGGCGCTGCCGTCCCTGCGTGACGGAGACTGGCGTCTGCTTGTGGCCGGCGACGGCCCCCGGCGAACGGAGATCGAGGCCCTGCTTGAAGAGGCCGCGCCGGGCCGGGTGCAAATGCTGGGGGCGCTCGAAGCCAATCGACTGGCCGAAATCTACGCCGCCAGCGATGTGCTCGTCTGGCCTGCGGTCGACGAGGCTTTCGGCATCGCCCTTCTGGAAGCCCAGGCGGCCGGACTGCCCGTGGTCGCAGGCCGGCAGCGCGGTGTCCCAGACATCGTCGCACCGGGCGTGACCGGACTGCTGCCAAAGGCCGGAGACACAGTCGCGTTTGCCGCTGCCGTTCAACGACTGATCAACGAGTCCGAATTGCGTGCACAGCTTGGCGCATCTGCGGCCCGGCGCGTGCAAGAGAAATTCGACCTGCCGACGGCGGCCGCGATGCTCGATTCAACCCTGCAAACCGTCGCGGCGGTGGGACGGGGCGCATGATCGAACTTGTCCTCGTGCGTCACGGGATCACCGATTGGAATGCCGCGCGACGACTTCAGGGGCAACGCGACATTCCGTTGAATGACGAAGGGCGGGCATTGGTCGATGCCTGGCGGTTCTCGCCCCCCTACGACGCGGTCGATCTGTCGGTCAGCCCGCTAGTTCGGTGCCGCGAGACCGCCGACATCATCAAGTCTAACAATCCCGGCCTGGGAGATATCACATACGATGACCGGCTGCTCGAGCGTGACATGGGCATCTGGGCGGGCCGCGACCTGCGCGCGGTCGAGACCGAGTTCGGGGACGCGGCGCATGATGGTGGCTACCGACCCGAGGGCGGTGAAAGCCGGCGTGATATGCTGGTTCGCACACGTGACTTCATCGCCGCAACGGCAACCGGCGGCAGGCCACGCCTGGTGGTGACCCACCGGGGCGTCATCCGGGCGTTCTACGCGATTGCGACGGGCTGGGACCTGACGGGTGAGACGGCCGACGAACTATCACGCCGACGCGCCCAGGTCTTTCGCGCGGCCGCGGACGGGTCGGTCGAGGTCGCGCAGCTTAACCTGCGCCTGACCGCCCCCACGGCGAACTGAGGACGGGCCATGAACGCCAGACCGAAGATCCTCTTCTATGTGCAGCACCTGCTCGGCATCGGTCACCTGATGCGTGCGGGCACGCTTGCCCGCGCACTCGAGGCGGGCGGGTTCGACACCCTGCTGGTATCGGGCGGCACACCGGTGCCCGGGTTCGATGCTAGTCCCGCGCGGTTCGAACAGCTTTCCCCCACGCGGGCCACCGACAAGTTCTTCAAGGTCCTGGTGGATGAAAACGACAACCAGATCGACGATGACTGGAAGGCCGGCCGCCGGGATCGGCTGCTCGATCTCTATGTCCGTGAAACACCCGACATCCTCCTGATCGAGATGTACCCGTTCGGCCGACGACAGATGCGCTTCGAGATCGAGCCGCTGCTGGAAGCCGCGAACAACCAGGGCGGGCGCCGGCCCCTTATCGTGTCCTCCGTCCGCGACATCCTGGTCGAGCCCGACAAGCCCGGACGGGTCGACGAAATGGTGGAGCGGGTTCGCCGCTATTTCGATCTCGTCCTGATCCACGGCGACCCCGAATTCATCGCCTTCGACGAGACGTTTCCCCGCATGTCCGAGATCGCGGATCTATCCAGCTACACCGGCTATGTGGTCGACCCGCCCATGGTCCGAACGACACGCGGCGCGGGCGCTGGAGAGGTCATCGTGTCGACGGGCGGCGGCGCGGTCAGCGACGACATGCTGGAGGCCGCGATCGGCGCGCGGGCCCGTTCACTGCAATCGGAGATCCGCTGGCGGGTGCTGATCGGTCACAACCTTCCCGAAGATGCCTTCGCGGCCTATCGGGACAACGCACCGCACGGCGTTGTCGTGGAACGCTCCCGGCCCGACTTCCGCCAGCTTCTCGCCAATTGTCGGCTGTCGATTTCCCAGGGCGGCTACAACACGGTCATGGAGGTCTTGGCCGCCCGCACACCGGCGGTTTGCATTCCCTATGCGGGCGGGCTGGAGAGCGAACAGACCCTGCGCTGCCGATTGCTGGCCGCAGGTGGCGCGATGGAAATCGTCGAACAGGGCTCGGTCGACGCAGCCCATGTCGCCGCCGCCGTCGATCGTGCGCTGTCTGCTGGGCCGGCGCCCGTCTCAGGTCTCGACCTCGGCGGCGCCGAAAACAGCTGTTCCGTCCTCAAAGCGGCACTGGATCGCCATATTGGCGCCCCGACCGCCGCCGATTCACCTGAAATGCTGGTTAACCCGGACAACCGATCCGGTTAGTCTGGGACACAGGAAGACACGACCGGGTTGGGGGGCCCGGGCGCGCAGGGAGTGTATGTAACCGATGGCCTTGGCAATGCCCGATGGCTCGATCACGCCCGAGACGGCCTGGGCCGCCTTAACGCGTGAGCTCGACGCATGGTCGACCGAAGGTCGGACAGCCAGCTTCTGGTGGCGGGACGACGACGCTTCGGAGCCCACGCAGGCGCTCGACGCGCTCCTCGAGATTCAGGGCGAAACCGGCGTCCCGCTCGCGCTTGCCGTCGTGCCGGCGACGGCAACGGGTGCGTTGCGCGACAAGCTGTCCAGGAGCGGGGACGTCACGGTGCTGCAGCATGGCTACTCGCACAAGAATTTCGCCTCCGACGGCGCGCGCAAGATCGAGCTCGATGGCAGCCGGCCCGCCGAATATGTGATTGCCGATCTGGCCATGGGCGCCCAGGCGCTGTCCCGGTTCGAGGCCCACCTGCCCGTTCTTGTACCGCCGTGGAATAGAATGGCGCCCCACCTTGTTCCCCTCTTACCGGAGATCGGTTTCCGCGGCCTGAGCACCAACGGCATCCGGGCGCGTGACTTTCCGGTCCGGGGGCTGGTGCAGAACAATGTTCATCTCGATGTCATCGATTGGCGGGGCAGGCGAACGGGCAGTCCGCGTAACTTTCTGGGCGCGGAAAACGTCATATCCGATGCGATTGAACACCTTACGGCCCGGCGCACGGGTGCCGCCGACACGTCCGAGGTCACCGGCCTGATGACCCACCATGCCGACATGGGCGCCGATGCGATCGGGTTTGTTGTTGAATTTGTGACCCGGACCAATGCCCACCCTGCGGTAAGCTGGCTTCCCGCCAACGAGGTATTTTCCGTCTCATGAGCACCCACCGCTATGCCCCCCGCGCACTGAACGCGGATTTGCTGCGCGCCGCGGTGGGAACGGGGTTTTGCCTCGTGCCCCTGGTGTTCGTGGATCTCGGCGCCTGGGGCATCCTGGTTTTCGCGATTCCGGCAGCCATGTTCACGATTTTCGGGCTCCGCACCTGGGCCAATCGTCAAACGGTCGTCGAGATCGATGCGGTGGGCATTTCGCTGACCGGCTGGTCCCCTAGACATATCGCCTGGCGCGACATGAGCGCACTCAAGCTCTCCTATTTTTCGACCCGGCGCGATCGTGAAGCCGGATGGATGCAATTGAGCCTGAAGGATCGCACAACCAAGATCGCCTTGAACCCCTCGCTGGATGGATTCGAGGATGTGTGCCGGGCAGCGTTCAACGCCGCACGGAATGAAGACATAGAGCTTACGGACGCCAGCGCGCGAAACTTCGCCGCGCTCGGCATCGGTGCCGCAATTCCCGAGCGGAACCCGACCCCGGCAAGCATGACAGGATGGGGCAACCCGGCGGATTGGAGGCGATGAACGACCTGCTCAATGTCCGCGACCTGAAGGTCGACTTCACGGTGCATGGCGATCAGCTGCGCGCCGTCGACGGCGTCTCGTTTCGCATCCGCCCCGGCGGCACCACGGCCCTGGTCGGTGAGTCGGGCTCCGGCAAGTCGGTCTGCAGCCAGGCCATCATGGGTATCCTGCCCAACATCGCCAATGTCGCCGGCGGCGAAATCTTGTTCACCGACCCCGACGGCGACGGCACACCGGTCAACCTGACCAAGCTTGACCGTGACGGCAAGCAGATGCGGGCTATTCGCGGCGGCCGGGTCTCGATGATCTTCCAGGAACCGATGACGTCCCTGTCGCCGCTGCACACGGTCGGCGACCAGATTTCCGAGGCGCTGCATCTGCATCGCGAGGTCGACAAGCAAACGGGGAACGAACTAGCCACCGACATGCTGCGGCTGGTCGGGTTTCCCGAACCGCCGCGGGCAATGAAAACCTATCCGTTCGAACTGTCCGGCGGCCTGCGCCAGCGCGCCATGATTGCCATGGCGCTGGTCTGCCGCCCGACGCTGCTCATCGCCGACGAACCGACGACCGCGCTGGACGTCACCATCCAGGCCCAGATCCTGAAGCTGATCAAGGACCTGCAGTCGGAACTCAGCATGGCTGTGTTGATGATCACCCACGATCTGGGTGTGGTGGCGAATGTCGCCGAGGAGGTCGTGGTCATGTTCCGCGGCAAGGTCATGGAAAGCGGCAGCCTGGACGCGATCTACCGCAGCCCGGAGCATCCCTATCTCAAGGCCCTGCTGAACGCCGTGCCGCGGTTTGGACTGGCCGAGGGTGAGCGGCTGGTGCCGCTGCGCGAGGTCAAAGCCGAGACGGGCAACCTGATCAAGCCGGATACGGACCGCGCCGAGACGCGTATGACAGGAACGCCGCTTTTGAAGGTGGACGGGCTTTCCAAGAGCTTCTTGATCCGCAAGGGCAGTTATTTCGGCTCCCAGGAAGCACGCGAGGTGATCGCCGTCGACGATGTCAGCTTCGAGATCGCGCGCGGCGAATGCCTCGGTCTGGTCGGAGAGTCGGGCTGCGGGAAAACTACCACCTCGAAGATGATCATGCGAGCGCTGGAGACCGATGCCGGCGGCGTCACCTTCTTCGACGACGAGGCGCCAACCGACGTGCTGGCGCTGAAGGGCCGCGAACTCAAGGACTTCCGCCGCCGCGTCCAGTTTATCTTCCAGGACCCGTTCGGCTCCCTGAACCCGCGCATGACGGTTTTCGAGATCATCGCCGAGCCCCTCGTGATCCACAATATTGGGGGGCCGGAGAGCCGCGCCGACACGGTCCGCGAGCTGATGCGCCTGGTCGGGCTCGACCCACGCTTCCTCAACCGTTACCCGCACAGTTTCTCCGGCGGCCAGCGCCAGCGAATCGGCATCGCCCGGGCGCTCGCCCTGAAACCCGATCTGCTGATCTGTGACGAGCCGGTCAGCGCGCTCGATGTCTCGATCCAGGCCCAGATCCTGAACCTCCTGAAAGACCTGCAATCCGCGCTCGGCCTGACCTACTTGTTCATCAGCCACAACCTTGCCGTCGTCGACTATATCGCCGACCGAATCGCCGTCATGTGTGCGGGGCGCCTGGTCGAACTGGCGCCGAGCAAGACCCTGTTCCAGAATCCGGCCCACCCCTACACGCGCGCGCTGTTGTCGGCCGTGCCCGAGCCCAATCTTGAAAACCGGCTCGATCTCGGCGGGCTGATGGAAGACCGCGCATCCGATCCGGCGCAATGGCCGGCCCCTTTCACCATCGATTCCCAGTTTCACCCCCGGTTTGTTGAAATCGAGGAGGGACATTTTGTTCGCGCCGACCCGGATCGGGGCGCCATGCCGGAGGTCGCCTGATGCACCTTAAAGGATTATTCGCCGTCTCCGCCCTTGTTGCGGTCACCACGCTGTCGGTCCAAGCGAGCGCGGATTTCAACCAATCCCCGATGCTGGCAAGCGAAGTGGCAGCCGGCAAGCTGCCGCCAGTCGACCAGCGCCTGCCGCAACCGCCGCGGATCATCGAGACGGCGGAGCCCGGCATCTATGGCGGCGACCTGCGGATTGCCATGTCCCGCTCCCGAGACACGCGGCTGATGACGGTCTATGGCTACGCGCGCCTGGTCGGCTACAACCGGTCCTACGAACTCGTGCCCGATATCCTGGAATCCTTCGAATCCGTCGACGACAAGGTCTTCACCCTGAAGCTGCGCACGGGACACAAATGGTCCGACGGCCACCCGTTCACCACCGAGGATTTCCGTTACTGGTGGGAAGACATGGCGAATGATCCCAACCTCTCGCCGCTCGGTTCGCCGGCCCTGATGAAGGTCGAGGGTGAACTGCCGGTGGTCGAGATTCTCGACGAGACGACCATCCGCTACAGCTGGTCGAAGCCCAACCCTTTCTTCCTGCCTGCCCTGGCCGGGCCGCGGCCCCCCTTCATCTACCGGCCCGCACACTATCTGAAACAGTTCCACAAGACCTACGCCGCGGCCGAGGGCCTGGCGGCGCGCATCAAGAAACGGCGCATGCGCGGCTGGGCACCACTGCACAACAGTCAGGATAATCTCTACGACCTGGACAACCCGGCGCTGCCCACCCTGCAGCCCTGGACGAACACGATCCGGCCGCCGGCCCAGCAGTTTGTGTTCACCCGCAACCCGTACTTCCACCGCGTCGACAGCGACGGCAACCAGCTGCCCTATATCGACCGGGTGTTGATGAACATCTCCGACGGCAAGCTGATTCCGGCGAAGGCGAGCGCCGGCGAGGTCGACCTGCAGGCGCGCAGCCTGTTCATGAGCCACTTCACCTTCCTGAAACAGTCGGAAGAGAAGGAGAAGTTCCGCACCCTGCTGTGGGACACCTCACTAGGCGCACGCATCGCGATTTACCCGAACATGCATGTGGCCGACCCGGGCTGGCGCGAACTGTTCCGCAATCGCGACTTCCGTCACGCCCTCAGCCTCGCGATCGACAGGGAAGAGATCAACGAGGTGATCTATTTCGGCCTGGCCGAGCCTTCCAACAACACGGTTCTGCCGCAGAGTCCGCTCTTCCGGGAGGATTTCCAGACCAAGTGGGCCGACTTCGACCCCGAACGGGCCGAGGAACTTCTCGACGGGATCGGACTCGACAAGCGCGACAAGGACGGGGTGCGCCTGCTGCCGGATGGCCGGCGGCTCGAGATCGTCATCGAGACGGCCGGCGAGGAAACCGAACAGACCGACGTGCTGGAGCTGATCCACGACACCTGGCTCGACGTCGGGGTGAAGATCTTCACCCGCCCGTCCCAGCGCGAGGTGTTCCGCAACCGCGTATTCGCCGGTGAAACCATGATGGGTGTGTGGTTCGGCGTGAACAACGGCATCGTCACGGCGAACATGAGCCCGGCCGAATTCGTGCCGACCCAGCAGGTCCAGTACCAGTGGCCGAAATGGGGCCAGTACTACGAGACCGACGGCAAGGCCGGCGACGCCATCGACATGCCGGCCGCCCAGGAGCTGTTCGACCTGTTCCGCCGCTGGCAGACCGCGACGTCCGAGGACCAACGCCGGGACATCTGGGAGCGCATCCTCCAGATCAACGCGGACGAGACCTTCACCATTGGCATCGTGTGCTGTACCAAGCAGCCGGTCGTGGTCGCCAATGCCCTGGCGGGCGTGCCCAGGGAAGCCATCTACGCATGGGACCCGGGCGCGCATTTCGGCATATACCTGCCTGACACCTTCTATTTCACCGGCCCACTAAACTAGGCGCCGCAACCGAGCTAGGCCGACCCCGAAGTGTTCCGCTATATTGTCCATCGCCTGTTATTGATGATCCCGACGCTGCTCGCGGTCAGCGCGATCGTGTTCGTGATCATCCAGTTGCCGCCGGGGGACTATCTCGAAACCCTGATCGCGGAGATGCAGTCGCGCGGCGAAGCCGTCGACCAGAACCAGATCGAGGCCCTGCGCCGCGCCTACGGCCTCGACAAGTCACCCGTCGAACAATATTTCTCCTGGCTCTTCGGGCTGCTTCAGGGAGATTTCGGCTGGTCGTTCGAGCACAACCGGCCGGTGTCCGAGCTGATCGGCCAGCGCATCCTGCTCACCTTCGTTGTCACCTTCTCCACGATCGCGTTCATCTGGATCGTCAGCTTCGTGATCGGCACCTACGTGGCGACCCGCCAGTACAGCGTGTCGGACCATGTGGCGACGCTCATCGGCTATCTCGGCCTGGCGACCCCGAACTTCCTGCTGGCGCTGGTGCTGATGTACCTCGCCAACCAATGGTTCGACACCTCCATCGGCGGGATCATGGATGATGAGTACCGCAACCAGCCCTGGTCGCTGGACAAGATGCTGTCGGTCCTCGAGCATCTCTGGATACCGGTGATCGTGATCGGCACATCGGGCACCGCCGGCATGATCCGGCGCCTGCGCGCCAACCTGCTCGACGAGCTGCACAAACAGTATGTGGTCACCGGCCGGGCCAAGGGTCTGCATCCGCGCAAGCTTCTGTGGAAGTACCCGTTGCGCATGGCCCTGAACCCCTTCATCGCCGATATCGGCTCGATCCTGCCCGAGGTGATTTCCGGTTCCGCCGTCGTCGCCGTCGTGCTCAATCTCGACATTACCGGGCGCATGCTGCTTGACGCGCTGCGCGCCCAGGACATGTACCTGGCCGGCTCGTTCCTGATGTTCCTCGCCCTCCTGGTGGTGATCGGAACCCTGTTGTCGGACCTGGCACTCGCTGCGCTCGACCCGCGCATCCGGCTGAGCGGGGGCACAACGCGATGAGCGGCGATCGCCCCGAGGACGAAACCGGCAGCGGGCCCAACAAACCGGACGCTGTCCCCCATTTCGTGTCCGACGAACCCTTCAACGCCGACGTCGAAGTGGTGCTGACGCCGGAACAGGAAAAATACTACATGGCGTCCCAGTGGCGCCTCATGTGGTGGAAGCTGAAGCGGCACAAAATCGCCGTCGCCGCCGGAATTTTCCTCCTGCTTCTGTATCTGATCGCGGCCTTCGCCGAAGTGGTGGCACCCTATGAGTTGCAGCACCGCGATGCCCGCAACGTGTTCGCGCCGCCGCAGGCCATCCACCTGTTCCACGAGGGCAAGCTCGTGGGCCCCTTTGTCTATGGCTACAATTCCAAGCGCGACCCGGAAACGCTGCAGAAAATCTACACCCCCGACCCGACCAAGGTGCACCGCATCCGGTTCCTGTGTTCGGGCGGCTACAAGGGCTCGGAGTATGAATTCTGGGGCCTGTTCAAGGGCGACTTCCACCTGTTCTGCCCGACGGACCGGCGCTCGCCCGTCTTCCTGCTCGGTACCGACCGGCTCGGCCGGGACATGTTCTCGCGCATCGTTTACGGTTCGCGCATTTCGCTCTCGATCGGCCTGATCGGTATCGTCCTGAGCTTCATGCTGGGCATCGTCATCGGCGGGATGGCCGGATTTTATGGCGGCCTGGTCGACAATCTAGTGCAGCGCCTGATCGAGATCCTGAAATCCTTCCCACGGTTGCCGCTGTGGATGGCGCTGTCAGCCTCGCTGCCGGCCAAATGGTCGCCGCTGCTGATCTATTTCGGCATCACCCTAATCCTCGCGCTACTCGACTGGCCATCGCTTGCGCGCGCCGTGCGCTCGAAGCTGTTGTCTCTGCGCGAGGAGGATTTCGCCGTCGCGGCGAACCTGATGGGGGCCAGCACGAAACGCATCATCGGGCGCCACCTGGTGCCGGGCTTCGCCAGTCATCTGATCGCGTCGGCCAGCCTCGCCATACCGGAGATGATCCTCGGCGAGACCGCGCTCAGCTTCCTCGGGCTCGGCCTGCGGCCCCCGGTGACAAGCTGGGGCGTGCTGCTCAACGAGGCACAGAATATCCAGGTGGTGGTGCTCTACCCCTGGCTGATGGCGCCGATGATCCCGGTGATCCTGACAATCCTGGCGTTCAACTTTTTGGGCGACGGGCTGCGCGACGCCGCCGACCCCTACAAGTAGACCGGCACGTCAAACGAGGCTGCGCTTGCGGCCTAGCGCGACGATGTCGACGAACCCCTCAACCTCCTCGACCGCCCAGCCGTTCCGCTGTTCGCTTTGCTCTCCGGGAGTGAACCCCTGATCCAGCGCCAGGTTATAGACTTCCTTGGTCGCCACCGCGCAGGCATCTTCATGCTTGGTGTGCTTCTCGAGCTTCGCGGCCAGGTTCACCGTGTCGCCGATGACCGTGTATTCGAGCCGGCTCTCGTCACCGACGGCGGCGAAGATAAGATCGCCCGATGCGACCGCGGCGTTGACGTCCAGGGCAGGCTTGCCCGCCGCGACCAGTGCCCGGTACCATTTGTCGAGCGCCGCGATTGCCGCCTCAATGGAGCGTAGCGCGCATCGAACCGCGGTGCCCGCAGGGCGATGAAGATGAAGACATAGAGCAGCGTGGGGGCCTTCAGATAGAAGGGCGGGGGCTGCTGGTAGGTTCGGTGGAAACTCCAGATCAGGACCATCAGCAACGCCATGTCGGCGATCACCGAGAGGGTCAGGAACCAGCTGGGCAGGCGCATCCGGTAACTCGCAACGTACCTTGCGACCGAAAACACCAGATAGCCTCCCAGCGCCCAAGGTGTCAGTTCGAATGCGATGTCCCGGTCGACCGGCCCCGGCGCGGCAAGGAAAAGCGCGCCAAACAGCAGCACGATGACGATCTGGACGATGGAGATGATCTGTTCGGAGCGGTCCTGCTGGCGGGCAATATCCTCGCGCACGCGCAGCGGCAGCGACGCGCCCGTACCGTCACGCAGGCCGGAGACCAGCCTGGTAATCGGTTTGCGCGAAGAATCGTCGTCGAAGAAGGTCGTGGCTGCGCGGTCCGTACCGGACGCTTCTCGTTGCAATCACAGGTCACGATATGGCGTCGACCCGCAATGGTTCCCCGTCAAAGCCGCGTGATCAAACCGTGTGCCCTGCTAGAGGGTCAGCGTCAGGCCTTCGCGGGCGACAACCGTGTTCTCGAACCGGCCGCGCGCCTCGGCTTCGATCTGCGACATGGCGTCGTCGTCGTGAGACGGGTCGTGATGGAACGGCACGAAGGTTTTCACATTTGCCATTTCGGCGAGCTCTGCGCCCACCTGCCAGGTCGAATGTCCCCAGCCGCGATGGGCCTCATACTCCTCGTCGGTATAGTTTGCATCATAGATAAACACATCTGCGTCCTGGATCAGCGCCAGGATGTGTTCGTCGTGCATCCCCTCGACATGCTCTGTATCGGTGACATAGCAGACGGCCCGACCGTTCTGCTCGACCCGGTAGCCCGTCGCGCCGTTGGGGTGGTTGAGGGGGCAGGTCTTGACCCTCGCACCGCAGGCCAGGTTCAGGGTCTCGCCCGCGTGGAAGTCGCCGAAGCTCTTGTTGGCGGCCATCACGTCCATCGGTATCGGGAACAGCGGGTCCCCCATCATCGCGCCCAGCACCTTCTTGAGCTGATGGTCAGGGCCCAGGTGGCCGGCCCACATGCGCAGATTGCTGTCCTCGCAATAGGCGGGGCCGAAGAACGGCAGTCCGACAATATGGTCGAGATGGGTGTGGCTGAGCAGGATATCAGCATCCACAACTCCGCCAGATTCGACCAGCGCATTGCCCAGCTGGCGGATGCCGGTGCCGGCATCCAGGATGACATGGCTGGCACCGCATTGGATCTCGACGCACGATGTGTTGCCGCCGAACGCGATCGTCTCGGGGCTCGGACACGCGATTGACCCGCGCACACCCCAGAAACGAACTTCCACAGGCTCGGTGCCGTTCATGCGGAGCTTCCAGGGGAGCGAATTGCGGAAAACAGTCTTCTCTCGACTGCGGACACGAACGTCAGCGGCCCCCGCGGCACTCGTCCGTATAACAGAATAGAATACATCGGACAGGAGAGTGCCCGAATTGGCGCCGGTCCGGAATACCGAACCGATATACCCGGGCGCGCAGCCCGGACGGTGGCGAAGGCGGCTTGTATCGCGCACGCGGGCACGACATCATCCCTGCCCTTCCTCACGGCGACCGAGCGCATGTCGAGCCCAGCCACGCAAACATCCGAGACGAACTGGACCGGCGTTTCCTACGGCATCGTCCTGGGCTTCGTCGCCGCCTACTTTCAGTTCAAGGTGCCGCCGGTTCTGCCGGTGATGTTCGAACTGTACGGCTACGAGAAGACATTCGGCAGCGGCTTCATGTCGACCTTTGCCGTCGCGGGCATGCTGATCAGTATGCGGGTCGGCCGTGCGATCCGGCGTGACGGCGCCCAGCGCTATCTGTTCGCCGCCTTCGCCCTGATGCTCGGGGGTACGGCGCTCGGCCTGCTGTGGCCCGAAAGCGCGACCATCATGCTGGTCTCGCGCACCATCGAGGGGCTCGGTGCGGCCGTGCTGGCCGTGTGCATGCCCGCATTTGCAAACATGAGTGCCGGGCCCAATCATCTTCCCATCATCGTGGGCGCCCAGGCCACCTGGATCCCGGTCGGGCAGCTAACCGCGAACCTCGTCGCCCAGCCCTCGGTCGCGATCGATATCTGGCAGCCGGTCTGGTGGTTCGGCGCTTTCGCGACCGTGCTGATCGCCCTGTGGACCTGGTACATCATCCGCGGGAACCGGGTCCCCGGCGTCGTCCACAAACGCGCGGCACCGCCCGACAGCGTCGCGGACACGACCGCCGGAGAGGCTGCGCCCATCACGGCGGCCGAGACGCGCGCACTGTGGCTCGCGGCCGTCCTGTTCTTCCTCTGGCAGGCCCAGTTCATGGGCTACTTCACCTGGCTTCCGGTCTACCTCGTCGAGACCCGGGCCATAGCGGCCGATGGTGCGGTGCTGATCAACCAGATCCCGGTCGTCGTTCTGCTGGTGTTCGCGCTGGTCGGCGGGATGATCCTGAAGACGGGAATTGGCGTCATCCGGCTGCTGACGATCGCGCTCACCCTGCAGGCGGCTGGCTGGCTGATGGGGGCGCTCGCCACGACCCCGGCGATGGGTGTCGCCAGCCTGGTCGTCTGGGGTGTTGCCGCCGGTCTCACGCCGGCCTCGCTGTGGTCGCTGCCATCCACTCTGGTCGGCGGACATCGCGCCGGCACCGATGCGTTCGCCGTCGTCCTGACGGGCCGCTATCTGGGTATTCTCGCGGGGCCTCTGATAGCCTCGGAAGTGTTCCGGGCAACCGGTGACTGGATCGTGGTCGTCTATGCCTTTATCGCCATCGCCGTGGCGACGATCGCGGGAACGCTTTATCTTGGGGTCAGGATGCGCGCGCTGCGCTAAGGCCGCTAGGGCACCAGGCGATAGCCACCGGGTTCCGTCACCAGGATCTGGGCATTCGACGGATCGGCCTCGATCTTCTGGCGCAGGCGATAGACATGGGTCTCCAGCGTGTGCGTGGTCAACCCCACATTGTAGCCCCAGACCTCGCCGAGCAGCGTGTCGCGGCTCACCACCTGGTCACCGGCCCGGTAGAGATATTTCAGGATCGCCGTTTCCTTCTCGGTCAGACGCACCTTCCGTTCGTCGGCATCGACCAGGATCTTCTGCGCCGGCTGGAAGGTGTAGGGACCGATGGTGAAGACCGCGTCCTCGCTCTGCTCATGCTGGCGCAACTGCGCACGCAGGCGTGCCAGCAGCACGTTCAGGCGGAATGGCTTGGCGATATAGTCGTTGGCTCCGGCATCGAGACCCAGGATCTGGTCCGCGTCCGTGTGATGGCCCGTGAGCATGATGATCGGCGACTTGACACCGTTCCGGCGCATCAGCCGGCAGACCTCGCGGCCGTCCATGTCCGGCAGCCCGACGTCGAGCAGAATGGCGTCGAAATACTCGCCCTTCGTCACCTCGAGGGCATCCGCCGCACTCGCGGATTCCGTCGTCGCGAATTCCTCGTGCAGGCGAAGCTGCTCCGACAGGGATTCGCGCAGCGCGTCGTCATCGTCGATGAGCAGGATTTTCTTGCCCATTGTCGCTTTGGTTCCCGCCACGTTGGCCATTGCTTGACTCACCATCGCTATGCACTCACCTGGACGCCGCGCCAGAACGCGACGTGATCGCGAATATTCTCCGCGGCCGGTTTTGGGTCGGGATAATACCACGCCGCGTCCGTGTTGACCGCGCCATTGACGTCGACGGTGTAGTAACGCGCGGTGCCCTTCCAGGGGCAGCGCGTGGTCGTCCTGCTTTCCTGAAAATACTCCCGATTGAGCGATTCCGGCGGGAAGTAGACATTCCCCTCGACGGTCTCGTACGTCTCGCTCTCGGCAAGGACCATGTCGTTCCATGCTGCTTTCGCCATAACGGCCCCCCTTTCCTGGCCATGAAGTAGATACGGAACGTGTCTGCACAAGAGGAAGTCCCCGGATTCGCTGCGTCACGTTCGATCACATTCCGGAGAGCAGACCGCCCCGGCTCGCTTGCCGGCGCTGACCCTTAGGTCCGGGCTGCGGCCATTTGTCCCGTATTGCCGCAGCGGCACGGTTGGCGCATATTCGCGCCTCATCGCGAGCCGGATACGCCATTAATGAGCCAGCTTCCCAATACCCTTCAACCGGTCGAACGGGCCATCGCGGACCTCCGCCGTGGCGCCACCATCGTTTTGCTGGGTGCCGACAGGGCGCTTCTCGTCCATCCGGCCGAGGGGCTGACCGCCAGCGCATTGGCGCGGATTGCCGGCCTGTCGAAGGCGACGCCTTCGCTGCTGCTGACCGCCCGGCGCGCCGCCATCCTGAAACTGACGGACAGTCCTGACGGCGCCGTTCGGATCTCTTTGTCCGGCGGCGTGACCGCCGACACGGTGCGCATGATGGCCGACCCGGCCGGGCCCCAGTCGGACGATCTCGCGCCGGCGGTCTCGATATCCCATATCGATCCGGCCACCAGGCCCGGCGCCAGCGAGATCGGCGCGATCGAGCTGTTGAAACTGGCCTGCCTTCTGCCCGCCGCGGTCGTGGCGCCGGTGCCCGACGAGCGGTTGGAATATCTGTCGGCCTGGGCCGAAACCCAATCCCTCCTGACCATTGAACTGGATCATGTCCGGAACTACCAGGAGATCGAGGCCCGGACCCTGCAGCGGGTCGGTGCGGCCCGGGTGCCGCTGGAGGTGAGCGAGGACGTCGAGATCGTCGCCTTCCGGCCGTCCGATGGCGGCCGTGAGCATTTGGCCATCGTCATCGGCGATCCGCCGACGGACGCACCGGTGCTTGTCCGGCTGCATTCCGAGTGCTTCACGGGCGATCTTCTCGGAAGCCTGCGCTGCGACTGCGGCGATCAGCTGCGCGGCGCCGTTCAGGAAATCGGGGAACAGGGCGGCGGCATCGTGCTGTACCTGGCACAGGAGGGCCGCGGCATCGGACTGATCAACAAGTTGCGAGCCTACACCTTGCAGGATCACGGGCTGGACACGATCGATGCCAACCAGCAGCTCGGTTTCGAGGCCGATGAGCGTCTGTATCGACCGGCGGCGGAAATGCTGCGGCAACTGGGCATCCAGTCGGTGCGCCTGCTGACCAACAATCCCGACAAGGTCTCTGCCCTGCGCGAGTGGCAGATCGACGTGACCGAGCGGGTGTCACACAGCTTTCCGTCGAACCAGCACAACGAGTTCTATCTGGCGACCAAGCAGTCGCGTGCTGGTCATTTGTTCTAGCCACGGGGCAATTCCTGCCGGGTGCGCCGCACCCGCCGCAGAGCCACCGTCGGGTCGTCCCGTCACGCCCTTGATATAGGCAAATTTTCTGCCCGGCGTCGGACAAATGCGCATGGCCTCGGACTTGCACAGAATATCCGTGCGATGACCCTGTTCGATTCCCAGCCCGCCGCAGAACCGTTTCTCGTCTACCCGGACTCCCCCCGAGCCCCGGTTACGACGCCCGGATAGAGTCCGGTGATTTCTTCTCGACCCTGCTCGACATCACCAACCCCCTGCAGCAAATCCCGGTAATTTCAGACCTCTACCGGGGAACCACGGGCGACGAGATCGAACCTGCTGGACGAGTAGTGGGGTGGAGCGATTTTCGGCGGACCGATCGGGTTCGCGTCCGCCTCGGCCAATGTCCTGCTGGAACAAACATCCGGCGACGACGTGATGGGGGGCGCCCTGGCGCTGTTGTCCGACGATCCCGTCGAACCGGCCCCCGCCCGCACGCCAACCGTGCTGCCGCAGGAAGCGGGTGAAGCCGACACGCTGGAACTGGCGCTGGCTGATGTCGTGGCCGAGGATATCGTCTGTGCCGAACCGCGCGTCTTGCCGACCCGGGTTTGAGCGAGCGCCTCGCCCGGCCGTGCTGCCGAAGCTAGACTGCGGCCATGGACCTGCTCGTCACACCATTGGATAGCCATCGCGGTCGCCTGCACGCCTTCGACGCGTCGTTCGCCTGTGCACTCGGCCGCAGCGGTGTTCGGGCCGGCAAGCAGGAGGGCGATGGCGCCACGCCGGCCGGCATCTTTGACTTGCGCGACATATACTTCCGCGAAGACCGGCTGGCATTGCCGCCCGTCGCGCTGCCCGCCCACCCGATCGCCACCGATGATGGCTGGTGCGACGACCCCGAATGCGGCGACTACAACCGGTTGGTCCGCCATCCCCATACAGGATCGGCCGAGCGGCTTTGGCGCGAAGACGGCCTCTACGACATCCTGGTGGTACTGGGCCACAACGACGCGCCGCCGGTACCCGGACATGGCAGCGCTATCTTCCTGCATTGCGCCAGCGAAGACCTTGGGCCAACCGAAGGCTGCGTCGCGCTGCCCAGAGACACGTTGCTGGAGCTGGGACAGAAGTTACGGCCCGGCGACCGGATCGAGATTCGAACGTCCTAGTGTCGTGCTGCGCGCGCGCCGAACACGCCCGTGCCGACCCGGACATGAGTCGCACCGAGCTCCGCGGCGGCCTCATAGTCCGCCGACATACCCATGCTGAGACGGGACAGGCCGTTGCGCGCGGCGATCGCGCCCAGAAGGGCGAAATGGGGCGGCGCGGGCTGGTCGGCGGGCGGGATGCACATCAGCCCCTCGACCGGCAGCTCGAGCCCGCGGCACATTTCGACAAATCCATCGGCCGCATCCGGGGTCACACCGGCCTTCTGAGGCTCCTCGCCCGTGTTGATCTGGACGAAACAGCGCCGGATCAGTCCCGTCCGGTCAAATTCCCGGGCCAGATGCTCGGCCAGTTTCGGGCGGTCCAGGGTCTGGATGACATCGAACAGGCCAACCGCATCCTTGACCTTGTTGGTCTGCAGCGGCCCGACCAGGTGCAATTCGAGATCCCCCGCCTCGTCGCGGCGCGCTTGCCAGTGTGTCTGCGCCTCCTGAACCCGGCTCTCGCCAAACACGCGCTGGCCCGCGGCGAAAGCCGCCGTGATCCGCTCATCGGGCTGAGACTTGCTGATGGCCACCAGCGTAATGTTGGCCGGTGAGCGATCCGCGCGCGTGGCTGCATCGCGCAGGCGCCCGCGCACGACGTCGAGGTTCTGTCGTATCTCTGCTTCGATCATCAGCTCCGTTTCCGCCGTCCGCCCCAACACGGCTCCGCGTGCGGCGATCGATCCAATTCGTTTCCCCGGCACTCACAAGCTACTATAACGAAGCTATGTCAAAGCGAATCAAATCCTTTGCGGACCTGATCGCGCCGATCGGCGAAGACACGTTCTTCGCCGAATACCACGACCGCAAGCCGCTGCACATCAAGGCCCCCGCCGAAGACAAGCTCGATGACGTCATGAACTGGGATACGCTGACCGCGATTCTGAACATGACGGCCATCTGGAGCCCCCACAGCCTCAAGCTCTTCCTGGACACCAATCACATTCCGCCCGAAGAGTATTGCCACCAGGCCGTGGACCGGAACGGGCAGCAAAGCCTGCAGCCAGACGCCAAGATGGTGAAGAAATGGCTGCAACGGGGCGCCTCGATCGTCGCAAACGATATCGACACCCTGACGCCGGGCCTGATTTCCGCCGCCAACGCGCTTGAGCAATGTCTCGGCGGGAAGGTCCAGAGCAACCTCTATTGCTCATGGGATCAGCACCAGGCGTTCCCCACACACTTCGACACCCATGAGGTGTTTGCCCTGCACGTCGCCGGTGAGAAGGTGTGGCGAATCTATGAAGGCCGGATCGAAAACCCGATCGCCAGCGATGCGTTCAAGACGGTGGCAGAGGATTTCCACGAGAAGAACCGCGGCGAGGTGGCCGAAGAGGTGACCCTGCAGCCGGGTGACGTGCTCTACATCCCGCGCGGCCAGTACCATGACGCGTTGGCGTCCAGCGAAGGCTGCATTCACCTGTCCTTCGGCGTGACCCATATTATCGGCTTTGACGTAATGTCCCTGCTGTTTGAACGCGCGATGGCAGATCCCGCGTTCCGCCAAAACATTCCGTTGCCCGAGAAAGGCGATGCCGCACGTCAGGCCTGGCTCGACAATCTCGTGGATAAACTCGCGGAAACCGGGCGAAGTGAGGAGTTCCGGGCCTCGGTAGACCCCATGCGTGAGGCCTTCCAGCATCACCGCGGCGGCCTCGATCTTCCCGGCGACGCACTGGGCAGCAGCGGCGATGACTGGTTCCGGGTCACCGCGAAGGACTTCAAGGTTGCCCGCCAGAACGGCCAGGTGCTGCTCGAAGGCGCAAAGGGAAGCGTACCGATCCCCGAAACAGTGATCGATCCGGTGTCTTGGATCGTCGAACAAGGCGAATTCTCCAGCAGCGACCTCGCCAAGGCCTTTCCGTTGATCAAACCGGCTGTCCACACCAAATTGATTGAGGATCTGGCATCAATGAGCGTTATTGTGCCCATTTAGGCCTAATTATTCTACTGTTTTCAACAGGTTAGGGCGTTTTTGGCAGAGAGTTGCGACCCCGAACGCCCTCTTGTCGGAGTCAGAGAATCGATCCCAACAGAATCTCCGGTTTTCCAGCGACTTAACGACTGTTGTCATTTTGCAACAATATGCGGAATTCGTGGCGGAATAATCACGGAATCCGTTGCAACACCCGGAAATGCAGAGTTTTATCGGTTCAAGGCTTCGCAACAGGAGTCTGGCGTCCGCGAAAGCGCCAGTTGTATCGGAGCTGAAGAGACCCTTTTTTGGGGTCACATCGCGGACGCAAGTCCATGATCATGGAGGTTGGAAAACATGAAAAAGACACTTCTTGCCAGTACAGCTCTGGTTGGTGCAGCCCTGATGGCAGCACCGGCAAGCGCTGGCACGGTCGGTTCGAAGGACGCGCTCAATGTTTCTCTCGGCGGTACCCTTTGGTTCGCTGTTGTGATGAAGGATGAGGACGTCTCTGCGGGTCAGGGCCGTGGTTACCGTTTCACGGTCAACGAAAGCGAAGTACACGTCAAAGCATCGAACACCGCTGACAACGGCATCAAGTACGGCGTCGCCATTGAGTTGAACGGTGGTGGCAATGACGGGACGGCGGCTGACGAGGCACACGCATTCATCTCCAGCAAGAGCTGGGGCCGGATCGAGTTGGGTGACAACGACGATGTCACCAACCGCATGCAGCTCGGTGCATGGAATGCTCATAAGGGCCTTGGCGGACCGTTTGGTGGTCTGGGCATGCTCGTTACGGGTTGGGGCGGCGTCGGTAGCGACACCCTTCAGGCTCGTGCCGACTGGCAGGTCCTGACGACTTCGGATACCACTAAGGTCAGCTACTTCTCGCCGCGTTTCAGTGGCTTCCAGGTTGGTGCCTCGCTGACCCCGGATACCGGTGTGAACTCGGCCTCTCTGGGTGATACCGATAACGATGGCGACGAAGAGAACGTTATTGGTCTCGCTGCCAACTACGTTGGCAAGTTTGACGATGTCAGCATCGGTCTCTCCGCCCAGATGGAGAACGGTACCGGCGAATCCGCTTCGGGTTCGGCTGCCGTCCAGGAAGATCTTTCGGTCTGGGGCGTTGGCGGTAATATCGGGTTCGGTGGCTTTAAAATCGGCGCTCACTATCGTGACCTCGGTGACACCTTCCTGACCACGGCCCTGACGGCCGCGGGTGCGGATTCCGGTAGCCTATGGGCCGTTGCTGTTGGTTATCAGGCCGGCCCTTGGGGCGTCAGCGCCTGGTACCACGAAGGAACCAAGGACAACAGCACCACCGCTTCGGCAGCTGGCGCACTCGAAACCACGGTTGAACGCCTTGGCTTCGGTGCGGGCTACACGGTTGCTCCGGGCTGGTTGTTGCGTGCGGACCTCGAGTTCCTTAATCACGAAAATGCCACGACTGCGGCGGGTACCGGCGCAACGACGGACAATGATGGTACGGCGTTCTTGCTCACCAACATGTTCTTCTTCTAGACTGACTTTCAGTTCGAAGAGAAGCAGGGCGGCAGTTTTCTGCCGCCCTGTTTTTTTGTGCCCGATTCTCTGCTAATGATTTGCTGACTAGATTCGAAAAAACGCTGATTGCCTGAAGCAGCCGAAACCGGATTCGAAACAATGATCACCAAAAGCGCCTTTCGTGTCATCGTCGCCGTCGCCATGCTTGGGCTGACAGCTTGCGCGGGCTTCGAGTCGGAACGCGCCGATGCGGACGGGTTCGACGACAAGCTTAAGAAGAACAGCGGCAAACTGTTCGGCGACATCAATCTTGTCGGCGGACCCGATGATGAGCAGACTAATTCCGGGATCGGCGTGAACGGCTTCCTGTGGCGGGCCTCACTCGACACCCTTTCCTTCCTGCCGCTGTCTTCGGCTGACCCGTTCGGCGGCGTTATCATCACGGACTGGTATGCGCCCCCGGAAAGCCCGGAGGAACGTTTCAAGGTCACGGTCTACATCCTTGGTCGCGAGTTGCGTGCGGACGGTGTCCGGGTCGCAGTATTCCGGCAGAAGCGGGACAACAGGTCTGACTGGGCCGACGCGAATACCGGCGAAGGCACCTCCACCAGCCTCGAAAACGCGATCCTTACACGGGCGCGCGAACTCCGGGTTTCCCGGGGCGACGAATAGGCGGAACCGCTCACGCACCGTAAACACCGGCCGCCCAGACGGTCACCCTGAACGGCCGCGCCTGATTGTCGATGGCGCCGAAAGAGTCTCCGGCCATGTCAGAACGTTACAATTTCCGCGACGCCGAACAGAAATGGCAAGCAACCTGGTCCGAACGCGGCACCTTCGCCGCGCAGACCGATCCGTCACGCGACAAGTACTATGTGCTGGAAATGTTTCCCTATCCCTCCGGGCGCATCCATATGGGACATCTTCGCTGCTACACGCTCGGCGACGTGGTCGCGCGCTACAAGCGCGCCCAGGGTTACAACGTGCTGCACCCGATGGGTTGGGACGCGTTCGGGCTCCCGGCCGAAAACGCCGCCATGGAAAAGGGCGTTCATCCTGCATCCTGGACCTACGAAAACATCGCGACCATGCGCGAGCAGCTGCAGGCAATGGGGCTCTCCATCGACTGGGAGCGCGAGATCGCGACCTGCGACCCCGACTATTACAGGCACGAACAGACGATGTTCGTCGATTTCCTGAAAAAGGATCTGGTCTACCGGCAGGACGGCTGGGTGAACTGGGATCCGGTCGATCAGACCGTGCTGGCCAACGAGCAGGTGATCGATGGCAAGGGCTGGCGCTCGGGCGCACTGATCGAGCGGCGCCGACTGTCGCAATGGTTCTGCCGCATCACCGCGTTCAGCGACGAGTTGCTGAGCGCGCTGGACACGCTGGATCGTTGGCCGCCCAAGGTCCGGGCGATGCAGGAGAACTGGATCGGCCGTTCGGAGGGGGCCTATATCGAGTTCGCGTTCACGGACGGCCGGGAGACACCGCTGCGGGTCTACACGACCCGCCCCGATACGATCTTCGGCGCAAGTTTCTGCGCCATCGCAGCGGACCATCCGCTGGCCGAGGAACTGGCAGCCAGCGACCCCGGGGCGGCGGCCTTCATCGAGGAATGCCGCCAGCTCGGCACCAGCGAGGAAGCGATCCAGACCGCGGATAAGCGCGGCTACGACACCGGCCTGCGGGTCAAAAATCCGTTCGCGGACGGAATCGAACTTCCGGTCTACATCGCCAACTTCGTTCTCATGGGTTACGGCACCGGCGCCATCTTCGGCTGCCCCGCCCACGACCAGCGCGATCTGGATTTTGCGCGAACCTATGACCTGCCGGTTCTGCCGGTCGTCGTTCCCGAAGGGACATGGCCCGACGCGTTCGATATCGGCAACGAAGCCTACACCGACGACGGCAAACTCGCCAATTCGGACTTCCTCGACGGGTTGGATGTAGACGCCAGCAAACGTGCCGTCATCGATCGCCTCGAGGCGACCGGGCAGGGCGAGGGCGCCATCAATTATCGGCTGCGCGACTGGCTGGTCTCGCGGCAACGCTACTGGGGCTGCCCGATACCAGTCGTGCATTGCGAATCGTGCGGCGGCGTGCCCGTGCCGAAGGATCAGTTGCCGGTCGTCCTGCCGGACGATATCGACTTCGAATCGCCGGGCAACCCGCTCGATCGGCACCCGAGTTGGAAACATGTGGACTGCCCGTCCTGCGGCAAGCCCGCGGTACGTGACACGGACACGTTCGACACGTTCATGGATTCGTCCTGGTATTTCGCCAGGTTCTGTTCGCCCGAATCCGACACGCCGATCGATGACGGTGATGCCCGCTACTGGCTGCCGGTCGACCAGTATATCGGCGGCATCGAGCACGCCATCCTGCACCTGCTGTATTCCCGCTTCTTCATGCGTGCGATGCGCGACACGAACCACCCGACGCCGGACGAGCCCTTCGCGGGCCTGTTCACCCAGGGCATGGTGAACCATGCGACGTTCCGCGACGATGCGGGCGAGTGGCTGGAGCCGCAACGCATCGGGCAGGACGAAAGCGGCGCCCATGTGCGCGCCGACACTGGTGCGCCGGTCACCGTCGGTCGAATCGAGAAGATGTCGAAGTCGAAGAAGAACACGGTCGACCCGACCGATGTGATCGCCGACTACGGTGCGGACACGGCACGCTGGTTCATTCTCTCCGACAGCCCGCCCGACCGTGACATGGAGTGGACGGATGCCGGCGTGCAGGGCGCGTTCCGTTTCGTCAACCGGATCGCCCGCCTGATCCTCGACAATCTCGAGGCACTTCCGGCGCCGGGCGCCGATCCGGCATCGGCGCAAGACGAGCCGTCGGTCGATCTGCGCCGCGAAGTCCACAAGACCGTTTCGGATGTCACAGAGGATCTCGAGCGGTTCCAATTCAACCGCGCCGTGGCCCGGCTGTACGAAGCGACCAACACGATCTCCGCCGCGGTGAAGACGGCGAACGTGTCGGGCGAAGCATTGCGCGAGGCGCTGGAGATCCAGGTTCGGCTGATCGGCCCGATGATGCCGCATCTCGGCGAGGAGATGTGGAAGGCGTTGGGCCGGGAAACCCTGCTCAGCGACGAGCCGTGGCCGGTTGCCGACGAAAGCCTGCTCGTCGCCGATACCGTAACGCTGGCGATCCAGGTAAACGGCAAGCTGCGCGGTACGGTCGACCTGGCCGCCGGTGCTGATCAGCCGAGCGCGGAAGCGGCCGCCCGGGCAGTGCGGAATGTTGCAGATTCCCTCGGTGACAGCGACATCCGGAAGGTGATTTACGTTCCCGACAAGCTGGTGAACTTCGTTGTCTAGGCTACGAGCGGCCGTCGTGATTGCCAGCTTCGGGCTGGCCGCATGCGGGTTCGAGCCGCTGTACGGCGAGCGAGGATCGGAGCCCGCGACCGAAGAGGTGCTTGCCTATGTGCAGGTGCCCCCGATCGCCGACCGGGTCGGCCAGCTTGTGCGCATCGAGCTGATGAACCGCATGACGCCGGCCAATCCGCTCAAGCCGCTCTACGTACTGGAAGTCGGACTGAGCGAAGGTCAGAAGAGCCTGGCGGTTCGCCGGGACGCCAGCACCACGCGGGCCAACCTCATTCTCAGTGCGAGCTTTTCACTGAAACGTGCCGACGACGGCGCGAAGATCATGGGCGGGAGCGCACGCTCGGTGAACGGCTACGATGTCCTGACGTCGGATTTTGCGACCTTCGCCGCCGAAACCGACGCGCGCAAGCGTGGTGCGAAGGATATCGCCGACCGGATCGTCGAGCGGGTGTCGATTTTCCTTTCCCGCCCAGCAAACCGCGTCGTGAGCACTCCCCAGCGATGAAGGTATCGGCCGGACGCGTCGACGGCTTTGTCGCCAATCCCGATCCCGACATCGTCGCCTGCCTGGTCTACGGCCCCAATACCGGCCTCGTACGCGAACGTTGCGACACCCTGGCCGATCACGTCCTCGATGATCCCAAAGATCCGTTTCGCGCGGCCGAGCTGACGATGGCCAGCCTGGGCGACAATCCGGCGCGACTGGCCGACGAGCTTCTGGCGATGACGTTCGACGGCGGCCAGCGGCTGATTGTCCTGCGGGACGCGACCGACAGCCTGACCAAGATACTCGAGGCGGCCCTGGACACCGCCGGTGAAACCCGGATCAATGCGCTCCTGGCGATCGAGGCTGGCAGCCTTTCCGGACGGTCCAGCCTCCGAAAACTGTGCGAGTCGCGGAACGACTGCGCGGCGTTGCCCTGCTACGCCGACGAGGAACAATCGCGCGCCGAGGTATCCAGACGGATGCTCAAAGAGGCCGGAATCGCGATCGAGCCCGACGCGCTGCGCACCCTGACCGGGTATCTGGGAGAGGACCGGCTGTCGAACCGGCGCGAGATCGAAAAACTGATCCTCTTCGTGGGACGCGAGGGAACGGCCACGGAGGTCGATGTTCAGGCCGCAGTGGGTGATATCGGCGTTTCGTCGATGGACGACACCGTTTTTGCGGCGGCCGACGGCGATCTTCGACAACTCGACCATGCCATCGAACGGTTCTGGGCCGAAGGTGGCGAGCCCGTCGGCCTGATCCGGGCCAACCAAAGGCATTTCCAACGCCTGCATCGGGTCGTGGGATCCATGGAAGGGGGTACGCGGTACGAAGAAGCGGCAAAACGGCTCCGACCGCCGGTGTTCTGGAAACATTCGGACCGGTTTCAGGCCCAGGCCCGGGCCTGGTCACGCAGCCAGATTGAGCTCGCACTCGCCCGGCTGAGCGAAGCGGAACTGGTCCTCAAGTCGACCGGCGTCCCCGGCCAGGCGGCCTGCGGACGTACACTGTACGCAGTCGCCAGCATGAGGCGTACGCGCGCGGCCTAAGCATTAATAATTAAACGATCTTTTTGATTTCTGGGACTCCGACCGAATCTTCCGGCGCCGGATCATGCGCGGCCATACCCGAGGGGCCGGCCGGCTGGTTCAGGCGCGTCAGGATATCGTCGAGCTTATCGAAACTCTTGTATTCGATGGCGATGGTGCCGCGGCCGGAACGCTCGTCGCCCTTGGCGTTGATGGCGACCTTGAGTCCGATGGCATCGCTGACGTCGCGTTCAAGCGCCAGTGTATCAGCGCTTTTCTGCGGTTTTATGGGACGCACCGTCTTCGATCCGGATTTCTTGCTCACCCGGTTCTCGATATCGCGCACGGTCATCCCGTCCCGGGCGATTTCGCGGGCCAGCGTGACCGCATCTTCGCGGCCGACGAGCGCTCGGGCATGTCCGGCGGTCAGATCACCGCGATCGACCATTTCGCGCACCTCCTCGGCCAGGCTCAGAAGCCGAAGAAGGTTGGCCACATGGCTGCGGCTCTTGCCCACCGCGTTGGCCAGCGCGTCCTGGGTGTGGGCGAAATGGTCCATCAGGCGCTGATAACCCTCGGCCTCTTCGATCGGCGAGAGGTCTTCGCGCTGGATGTTCTCGATCAGCGCTACTTCAAGGGCCGCGCGATCGTCGAGCTCGCGGATGATCACCGGGACTTCGTGGAGCTGCGCCTTCTGGGCGGCGCGCCAGCGGCGCTCACCGGCGATGATTTCGTATAGATCTTCCTGGACCGGATCCCGGCGCACCAGGATCGGCTGCAGGATTCCCTTGGCCCGGATCGATTCGACCAGCGCGTTCAGCTCGTCTTCGTCGAAACGACTGCGCGGCTGGAAACGGCCCGGATGCAGCTGTTCGATCGGCAATTCCCGGCCGGGCTTGGCTTTTCCCAGTTCCTGGTAGTCATCGGCGTCGTCACCCAAAAGGGCGGACAGGCCCCGGCCGAGCCGCGGCCGGGAAGAGGATTCGCTCATTGGGCCGCCTCGCCGATCGGTCCGGCGCCTTCGCGACGCAGCATTTCGGCCGCCAGGCGCGCATAGGCCTGGGCGCCGGCGCAGGCCAGGTCATAGACCAGGGCCGGCTTGCCGAAGGACGGGGCCTCGGAAAGGCGCACGTTTCGGGGGATCACGGTGCGGTATACCCGGTCGCCGAAATAGGCGCGCACATCGGCCTCGACCGAGCGGCACAGATTGTTGCGGCCGTCATGCATGGTCAGCACGATCCCCTGGATATCTAGGGTTTCGTTGTAAGCCTTGCGGATGAGTTCGATTGACTTCATCAGCCGCGTCAGGCCCTCGAGCGCGAAATACTCGCATTGCAGCGGCACCAGCACCGAATCGGCGGCCACCAAGGCATTGATGGTCAGCAGGCCGAGCGCGGGCGGGCAATCGATCAGCACATAGTCGTATCGCCCCAGCACCGGCGCCAGGGCATCCCGCAGGGCCGATTCTCGGTTTTCCACTTCGATCAGCTCAATCTCCGCGCCAGCCAGGTCGGCCGAGGCCGGCGCCACCTCGAGGCCAGGGATGTCGGTCTTGCAAACCATGGCGCCCAGTTCGGCGCCGCCGATCAGGACATCGTAGACGTCTGTCTCATATTTTGAGACACCGAGGCCCGTGGAAGCGTTGCCCTGGGGGTCGAGGTCGACGAGCAACACGCTCTGCTGACAAGCCGCCAGGCCCGTCGCCAGGTTGATCGCCGTCGTGGTCTTGCCCACCCCGCCCTTCTGGTTGGCGACCGCGATGGTCCGGGTGCCACGCCGCTGCGCCGCAGCCAAGGGCGTCAGGGGCTCAACGGCCGGCGGGGTTGGGTGATGCGGATTCGGTGGATACGAGTGTTCAGACACGATCGAGGTTCCTTATCCTGAGCACCGCGCCGCGCGGGTCGGACACGCTGGGGTGCTGTTCAACGTTCATATTCCAGATTGCCGCCGCGTCGGTCAATTCGTCGACCACCCGCCCGCCCTTGAGAAAAAGGCACGCCCCCTCCGGCGACAGGCGGGGTGCGGCGAGTTCGAGCAACCGGTCCAGCGGCGCAAGCGCCCGCGCCATGGTCAGATCGAACCGTCCGTCGAGCCCCTCGACACGGCCTTCGGCGATGTCGGCGGCCGCATCGGTCAGCCGGCGCACCTCGCGCAGGAACGCGCATTTGCGGGCATCGGATTCCGCCAGCACGACCGGCAGACCGGTGGCGATCGACACCACCAGGCCCGGAAACCCGGCGCCGCTACCCATGTCGAGGATCCGCTGGCCCGGTGCGACCCATTTCGTCAGCTGCAGGGAATCCAGGAAATGCCGGCGCCAGACATCATCCAGGGTCTTGCGCGAGACCAGGTTTATGCGGTCCTGCCACTGGCGCAGCACCGCCGCATAAATCTCCAGGCGGGCGAATGTTTCACGTGAAACATCGCCGGCGCGCTGAAATTCTTCGGCGGTCATGGGGGCCTGGGACATAGCCCCGATTCTATAACAAGGATGGACCAGGCAACCAACCACAATATGTTGTGGATTAAGCGGCGCTCGCGGGGGCGGCCTTCGCCTTTTTGACATACCGCAGGAGGACGACCAGCGCCGCCGGCGTGACACCAGGTATGCGCCCCGCCTGCCCCAGGGTCTCGGGCTGAAGGCGATGGAGCTTCTCGCTGATCTCGTTCGACAGGCCCGGCACCCCGGCGTAGTCGAACCCATCGGGCAACCGGAGATCCTCATCGCGCCGGTAGGCCTCAATGTCGGCGGTCTGGCGCTCGAGATAGCGGGCGTACTTGGCCTCGACCTCGAGGGGCGGCCGAATCGCCGGATCAATCCGGTTTAGCTCTGGCCAGATTTGCGCCGCGGTTTCGAAATCGACGTCGGGAACCGACATCAGATCGAAGGCCGTGCGCCGCACCCCGTCGCGATTGATCTTCACATCGTGCTTCGCCAACGCGTCCGGGGTCGCGTTCAAGGACACCAGCAGGTCCCGGCCGGCCTCGAGCGCCTCGAGCTTGGCCGCGAACACCGCCTGCCGTTCTGCGCCGACACAGCCGAGGCGCGCGCCCAGGGGCGTGAGGCGCTGGTCGGCATTGTCCGCCCGCAGCAGCAGGCGATACTCGGCGCGCGAGGTAAACATCCGGTAGGGCTCGTCGGCCCCGCGGGTCACCAGATCGTCGATCATCACGCCGATATAGGATTGCGCCCGGTCGGGCTCGAACGGGGCCGCGCCGCCCGCGGCCGTGTGCGCAGCGTTGATGCCGGCCACCAGGCCCTGCCCGCCGGCCTCCTCGTAGCCGGTCGTGCCGTTGATCTGACCGGCGAGGAAAAGCCCTGGAATCCGGCGTGTTTCGAGGGTCCGCCGCAGTTCGCGCGGGTCGACGAAATCATACTCGATGGCGTAGCCCGGACGCAGCACGGCGGCGTTCTCGAGCCCCGGAATGGCCTTCAGCATGGCCAGCTGCACGTCTTCGGGCAGCGAGGTCGAAATGCCGTTTGGATAGACCGTGTCGTCGTCCAGGCCTTCGGGCTCGAGGAAGATCTGATGGCGCTGCTTGTCGGCGAACCGCACCACCTTGTCCTCGATCGACGGGCAGTAGCGCGGCCCGCCGCTTTCTATCTGGCCGGTATAGACCGGCGCGCGATCCAGGTTGGCCCGGATGATCTCGTGCGCCTCCGGGCTCGTGTGCGTGATGTGGCAGTCGATCTGCGCGGTGGTGATCGCGTCCGTCAGATAGGAAAACGGCAGCGGCGGATCGTCGCCCGGCTGCCGGTCGAGGCCCTTCCAGTCGATGGTGCGGCCGTCGAGCCGCGGCGGCGTCCCGGTCTTCAGGCGCCCGAGCACAAACCCGGCCCGGTCCAAGGTGTCCGACAATCCCGTCGCCGGCGCCTCGCCGAACCGGCCCGCCGGCGTGCGGGTCTCGCCGATATGGATCTCGCCGCGCAGGAACGTGCCGGTCGTCAGCACCACGGCGCCGGCGGAAACCGCCCGGCCGTCGGCGAGGACGACACCGGCGACCCTGCCCCCATCATCAAGGACGAGATCGTCCACTGAGGCTTCTAGGATCGTCAGGTTTTCCTGTTCGCCGAGCAATTCCTGGATGGCGGCCCGATAGAGCTTCCGGTCGGCTTGGGCGCGCGGTCCCCAGACGGCCGGCCCCTTGGTCTTGTTGAGCATGCGGAACTGGATTCCGCCGCAATCGATGGCGCGCGCCATGATTCCGTCCAGCGCATCGATCTCGCGCACCAGGTGGCCCTTGCCGAGGCCGCCGATCGCCGGATTGCAGGACATCTCGCCGATGGTCACGGCCTTGTGGGTAATCAGCACGGTGTTCGCGCCGACACGCGCCGAAGCCGCAGCGGCCTCGCTGCCGGCGTGGCCGCCGCCGATCACGATCACATCGTATCCGGGCTGTGTGTCTGGGCTCATGGCGGGCGCTATGTAGGCCGTTCCGATGCGGCTGTCAAAACCGAACTCAGGCCGGGCTGCGATACCCCCAACATATGGTGTTTCACGTGAAACATCGGTGCCTGGCCGACCTATTTTCCGATGCAGAAGTCCTGGAACACGGTGTCCAGGACCTCGTCGATATCGACCCGGCCGGTGATCCGCCCGAGCGCCCCCAGGGCCATCCGTACGTCCTCCGCGGCGAGCTCGGGATAGGCTGCCGCCTCGACCCGGGCCAGCGCCTCTGCCGCGGTGTTGAGAGCGTCCTGGTGGCGCTGCCGGGTCGGCAGCGGCCCCTCGGCACCGGAAAGACGTTCACGGACCATGTCCGCCAATCGGGCCATCAGACCCTCGAGCCCGTCCCCGTTCACCGCCGAGACGCCATGCACCTCGCCATCGCCCAGGACCGTCGGCGCCTCATAGGGCCCGGACAGCAAATCCGCCTTGTTGGCCACGATCAGGGTATCGTCGTCGATCAGGGCACGGACCGGCTCCGGCACCTCGGCCGCGCTCGCATCCAGGACGACCAGCTTCAGCGCGGCATCCCGCGCCCGCGCCTCCGCCCGGCGCACCCCTTCGGTCTCGACGGCGTCGGTGGCATCGCGAATACCGGCCGTATCCGTCAGGGTCACGGCGAAACCGCCCAGGTTCATCTGCACCTCGATGACGTCGCGGGTAGTGCCCGCCGTTTCCGAGACGATGGCCGCGTCACGTTTGGCTAAGCAGTTCAAAAGTGTGGATTTTCCTACGTTCGGCGCGCCCAGGATCACGATCGGAAAGCCGGTCCGGATATGTTCGCCGCGTTCCGAACCTACTACATGTTGTATGATCTCTTTATATACCGCCGCGATATCCCGCCGCGTCCGATCGGACAGGCCGTCCGGCAGCTCCTCGTCCGAGAAGTCGATTTCGACCTCGGTATACCCCATCAGGCCGACCAGGCGCGCCCGCCAGCCCTCGTAGAGGTCGGACAGCGACCCATCGTACTGGCGCAACGCCAGGCGGCGTTGGGCGTCGGTCCGGGCCGCCACGAGGTCACCCAGGCCCTCTGCCGCGGTGAGGTCCAGTTTGCCGTTCTCGAAGGCGCGGCGGGTGAACTCCCCCGGCTCGGCCAAGCGCCCCAGGCCGGTATCGTAGATCGCGGCGAACAGGGCTTCCAGCACGGCCGCGCCGCCATGCACATGCAGCTCCGCGACGTCCTCGCCGGTAAAGCTCCCCGGCGCGGGAAACCGCAACACCAGCGCCTGGTCGATCGGCTCGCCATCGTCCCCCCGACCGATATGTTGCAGTGCAGCATTCCGCGGGTCGGGCAGCGGTGCGACGCCCAGCGCCGACAAAAGCGGGTCCGCGTTCGGCCCGGAGATGCGCACGACCGCGACGCCGGCCAGCCCGGCTCCGCTCGACAGCGCGAATATCGTGTCGCGGGTCATCGTTTGGCCGCCGGGGCGCCTAGGATTTCGGTTTTTCGCCATCAGGGTTCATCGCCGGCCAGAAGCTGTTCTGGAACTGTTCCCAGGCATCTCCGCCCGCCCCCGCCGGCATCCAGGCCTTGAACAGGCTCTGCGGATCTATCGCCGACATCGCGCCCATCGCCTGACGCTGCCATTCCTCGACCACGGCCTCCTGCGCCGCGGAAATATCCGGCAGGCCCATGAACGCCCGGGCCTCCTCCGGCGTGCAGTCAATGTTGATCGTCACCTTCATCTCGCGTTCCCCCGCTGTCCCGTTGCCGGCTCTTGCCTATGCGCGTGGCGAGCCGACGTTGTAGGTTGCGCCAAGTTCCACCGTCACCCCGATCTCTCGAGGCCGTCCCGATGCCACAGAACATGCTGGCGAACGAGACCAGTCCGTATCTTCTGCAACACGCAGACAATCCCGTCCACTGGTATCCCTGGGGCGACGAGGCGCTGGCACGGGCCGAAGCGGAGCAGAAACCGATCATGCTCTCGATCGGCTATGCCGCGTGCCACTGGTGCCATGTCATGGCGCATGAAAGTTTCGAGGACGAGGAGACCGCGAAGGTGATGAACGACCTGTTCATCAACATCAAGGTCGACCGCGAGGAGCGTCCCGATCTCGACGCGATCTACCAGGGTGCGCTGGCGCTGATGGGGGAACAAGGCGGATGGCCCCTGACCATGTTCTGCACGCCCGACGGCAAGCCGTTCTGGGGCGGCACCTATTTTCCGCCGCGCGCGAGGTTCGGCCGGACGGGCTTCCCCGACCTCCTTGTCCATATCGACAAGATCTACCGCCAGGAACAGGAAAAGGTGCAGATGAACACCGCCGCCATCCTGCAGGCGCTCGATGACAGGGCCCGACCGCAGCCCGGCGAGCCACCCGCACCGGGCCAGATCACGGCGCTGGCCAACGACATGGCCGAACAGGTCGACCGCCAGCATGGTGGCTTCGGCTCCGCGCCGAAATTTCCCCAGTGCGGCGTGCTGAAACTGATGTGGGCCCAAGGCGGCACCGCGGCGCGCGAGGCCGTGACCTTCACCCTCGAACGCATGGCCCAGGGCGGCATCTACGACCATCTCGGCGGCGGCTTCGCCCGCTACGCCACCGACGCGGCCTGGCTGGTGCCCCATTTCGAGAAGATGCTCTACGACAACGCCCAGCTGGTCGAGCTCTACACCTGGGCCTGGCGCGGCACGGAAAGCCCGCTCCACCGCCAGCGCGTCGAAGAGACGGTTGGCTGGCTGCTGCGCGAGATGACCCATCCCGATGGTGGGTTCTATTCGACACTGGATGCGGATTCCGAGGGCGTGGAAGGCAAGTTCTATGTCTGGAGCGCGGACGAAATCGCCGAGGTGCTGGGCGAGGAGGCCGGATTCTTCGCCGACGCCTACGACGTGCGCACCAACGGCAACTGGGACGGCCACACGATCCTCAACCGGACCCGCGACCCCGAGCTCAAGGACGATGCCGGCGAAGCGCGCCTGGCCGCGGCCCGCGAGAAGCTTTTCGTGGCCCGCACACCGCGCATCCGGCCGGCGCTCGACGACAAGATCCTGACCGACTGGAACGGATTGATGATCGCGGCGCTGGTCGAGGCGGCCATGACCTTCGAGCGCCCCGACTGGCTCGACGCGGCGCGCAACGCCTACGGCTTCGTGCGCGCCAATCTGAGCGAGGCCCTGTCCGACGGGTCGATCGAGCTGCAGCACAGCTGGCGCAACGGGGATGCGCGCCACCGCGCCACACTCGACGACTACGCCGCGCTCGCCGGAGCCGCCCTGGCACTCCACGAGGCCACCGGCGATGCGTCGGTGCTCGACGATGCGCGCGCGCTCTTCACCTATGTCGAGGCCCATTTCGCCGAAGCCGGCGGGGCGTATTTCTTCACCTCCGACCTCGCCACCGACGTCATCTCCCGCACCCGCACCGGCTTCGACAACGCCACCCCGGCCGGCAACGGCCTGCTCGCCGCCGCCCTCGTGCGGCTGTTCTACCTGACCGGTGATGCGGTCTACCGCGACCGGGCGCTGGGCATCCTCCGGGCGTTTTCCGGCGAGCTCGAAAAGAACGCCTTCGACTACGGCACCCTGATGATCGCCGCCGCCGCGCTGGCTGAGGCGACCCAGGTGGCCATCGTCGGGGCCCCGGGGCCGGAGACCGAGGCCCTGCGCGCCGCGGCCTATCGCGGCGCGGCGCCGGACCGGGTGATCTCGGTCGTCGGCCCCGACGCGGCGCTGCCCTACGGCCACCCGGCAGCCGGTAAGACCATGGCCGACGGCGCGGCCACCGCCTATGTCTGCCGCGGGCCCGTCTGCTCCCTGCCGCTCACCGATCCCGACGCGTTGACCGCGGGGCTGTCGGGATGAGCGGTGCGGCGTCTTGCGTTCGGGAATCGCCCGTCGGCCCACGAGCTGCAGGATATCTGCCCCGTCCAGGGAAACCTGGACCCGGCCTACCTGCTGGCCGGCGGCCGGTGCCGGCATTGGCGGCTATTCCGGGCGCGGCGGCATCGACACCAAGCGCGTGCTGCTCGATCGCGAGGGCGCGCGCCTTGAAGCCGATTTGTTCAGCCGATAGGCTCGATCCAACACCGCAAAGCGTTTCTCCAGGGGGAAGACAAGATGGTCCACGCAATCCGATTCCACGAGCCCGGCGGGCCCGAGGTCATGAAGTGGGAAGAGGTCGAGGTCGGCGATCCCGGCCCCGGCGAGATCCGCGTCAAGCACACCGCCGCCGGCCTCAACTTCATCGATATCTACCTGCGCTCCGGCGCGCGCCCGGTGCCGATGCCGAATGGTTTGGGGCTTGAAGGTGCGGGCGAGATCGTCGCGGTAGGCGACGGGGTAAGCGACCTCGCCGTCGGCGACCGGGTCGGCTATGCCGACATGCCGCTCGGCGCCTATTCCGAAGAGCGGGTGATGCCGGCCAAGATCGCGGTGAAGCTGCCCGACGGGATTTCCGACGAGCAGGCCGCGGCGATGATGCTAAAGGGCATGACCGTGCAGTTCCTGATCAAGTCCTGCTTCCCGGTGCAGAAGGGCCATACCGTGCTGTGGCACGCGGCCGCCGGCGGCGTCGGCCTGATCGCGTGCCAGTGGCTCGACCATCTCGGCGTCACGGTGATCGGCACAGTCGGCAGCGACGAGAAGGCCGAACTCGCAAAAGCCCATGGCTGCCGCCACACGATCAACTACCAGGACGAGGATTTCGTCGAGCGGGTGAAAGAGATCACCGACGGCAAGGGCGTCCCGGTCGTCTACGACGCGACGGGCAAGGACACGCTGCGCGGCTCCATGCAGTGCCTGCAACGGCGCGGCTATCTGGTCAGCTTCGGCAACGCGTCGGGCGCGCCCGACCCAATCGAGCTGACGGAGCTTTCGGCCCACGGCTCGATCTACGCCGCCCGGCCGATGCTGTTCGACTTCACGGCCGAGCGCGACGAATTGCTGGCCTGCGCCGGCGACCTGTTCGACGTGGTCTCCTCGGGCGCGGTGAAGATCGAGATCAACCAGCGTTACCCGCTGTCGGAGACGGTGCAGGCCCATATCGACCTGGCCGGCCGCAAGACGACGGGCTCGACGATCCTGATGGCTTAACAGTGAGCCGGAGATGCGCGGATCAAGTCCGCGCATGACGGCTTTAATCACCCCACCGACGTCACACTACCCTCGTCTTGCCCGGGCTCGACCCGGGCATCCATAATCACAGGCGATTACCCGGCTAGCATCGATAATTATGGACTCCCGCCTTCGCGGAAGTGACGGGATGTAGGGGACGCGTTACCCCCTACTGGTTCATTGTGTCGTAGAAGTCGTCGTTGTTCTTGGTCGACTTCATCTTGCCGAGCAGGAACTCCATCCCGTCGACGACCCCCATGGGGTTGAGGATGCGGCGGAGCACCCACATCTTCGACAGGGCATCCTTGTCGACCAGCAGCTCTTCCTTGCGCGTGCCCGACTTGGTGATGTCGATAGATGGCCAGACGCGCTTGTCGGACAGCTTGCGGTCGAGGACGATTTCCGAGTTACCGGTGCCCTTGAACTCTTCGAAGATGACCTCGTCCATGCGCGAGCCGGTCTCGATCAGCGCGGTCGAGATGATGGTCAGCGAGCCACCCTCCTCGATGTTGCGGGCCGCGCCGAAGAACCGCTTCGGGCGCTGCAGGGCGTTGGCGTCGACGCCGCCGGTCAGCACCTTGCCCGAGGACGGCACCACGGTGTTGTAGGCGCGGGCCAGCCGCGTGATCGAATCCAGCAGGATGACCACATCGCGCTTGTGCTCGACCAGGCGCTTGGCCTTGGCGATCACCATCTCGGCGACCTGCACGTGGCGGGTCGCCGGCTCATCGAAGGTCGAGGAGATGACCTCGCCGCGCACCGTGCGCTGCATGTCGGTCACCTCTTCCGGCCGCTCGTCGATGAGCAGCACGATCAGATAGATCTCCGGGTGGTTCGCCATGATCGCCTTGGCGACGTTCTGCATCATCACCGTCTTTCCGGTGCGCGGCGGCGCCACCAGCAGGGCGCGCTGGCCCATGCCGAGCGGCGCGACCATGTCGATGACGCGCAGCGTTGGGTCCTTGAACTCCGGGTCCTCGATCTCGAGCTTGATCTTCCGCTCCGGATACAGCGGCGTCAGATTGTCGAAGTTGATGCGGTGGCGGGTGTGATCGACATCGTCGAAGTTTACCTTCGCGACCTTCAGCAGGGCGAAGTATCGCTCGCCATCCTTCGGTGCGCGGATCTCGCCATCCACCGTGTCGCCGGTGCGGAGCGCAAACCGGCGCACCTGGCTCGGCGAGACATAGATGTCGTCAGGGCCCGGCAGGTAGTTCGATTCCGGCGAGCGCAGGAAGCCGAAGCCGTCCTGCAGCACCTCGAGCACACCGCCGCCGGAGATGGGCACCTCATCCTCGGCCAGCGCCTTGAGGATCGCGAACATCATGTCCTGGGTGCGCAGGTTCGACGCGCCCTCGATCTCGAGCTCTTCGGCAAAGGCGAGGAGTTCGGCCGGGGTTTTCTGTTTCAATTCCTGGAGATTCATTGCTTCCATCGGGGAAATCGTTCTTGTGTGGTGGACCTTCGAACCGAAGCGGGCACAAACGTTGAAAGTCTGGCGTCGGGAAAGGGTCTGCGGAAGTTCGTGAACGCCGACGTCGGGCGCCGGAAGAAAACGAAATTTGCGGAAGGACGTGCAGACGCGCGTACTCTATTGCGCGAGCCGTTATTACGCACTTAGTGGGCCCGATGCGTCAAGTCAATCCTTGTGGCCGTGTTGTTCGGGACAATCCTGTCTAGAACGGCCGCCCAATGACCATCAACACGATGATAATCAGCAGCAGGGTCGGGATCTCGTTGGCGATCCGGTAGGTTCGGGCGGTGCGGGTGTTGGCGTCGTCGCAGAAATCCTTGAACCACTTGGCGAAGACATGATGGATCACGGTCATGGCCCCCACCGCGGCCAGCTTGACCCAGATCCAGCCCGCGCCCCAGTCGACGACACCGGGCGTGGCCAGCAGCAAACCGCCGAAGATGAAGGCGGCGATCATCGCCGGGTTCATGATCGCGCGTAGCAGGCGGCGCTCCATGACCTTGAAGGTCTCCGACCTGTCCGATCCCGGCTCCGCGTCCGCGTGATAGACGAACAGGCGGGGCAGATAGAGCATGCCGGCCATCCACGCGATGATCGCGATGACATGGATCGACTTGATCCACGGATAGGCCACGCTCAGGAAATCACCCATCGGATATTTTTCTCCGCTTCCCTAGGCCGCGGCGCTGAGCGGGCAGTTCGACCATTCGCTCGGACACACGCGCCCGCCTTCTGCCCCCGGATCGCCACTGCAAATTTCGCACCCGGCCGCCACGTTGCCGCGCACAAGCCGGGCCAGGCCATCGATGAACGCCGGCGCCGTGCCCACGGTAGGGACCCGGACATAGTTCTCGATGCCAGCCGCGTCCGCCAGCTCACGATACTCGATATCCAGCTCGACCAGGGTTTCGGAATGCTCCGACACGAAAGCGATCGGCACCACGACCAGGTCGACACCGTCCGCACCCGCGCGTGTGATTTCATCCTCGGTCGAGGGTCCGATCCATTCCAGCGGCCCGACCCGGCTCTGATAACAGCATAGCCAGTCGAGACCGTCCGCGATCGCCGGATCGAGCGCCGCGACCACGGCCGCGGAGGTTTGCTCCACCTGCCACTGATAGGGATCTCCGGCGGCGACGATCTTCTTCGGCAAACCGTGGGCGGAGAACGCCACACGAAAGGGCCGCGTGCCCGACAGCCGCCCGATCCCGTCGGCGATCAGGCCGGCGACGCTTTGAATGAAGCCTGGATCGGTCGGGTAACAGCACAGGGCCGTCACCGGGATATCTAGATTGCGGCGCGCCGCGGCCATGTTCCAAACCCGCATCACTGAACCCACGGTGGTGGTCGAGAATTGCGGGTAGAGGGGCAGCAGGACGATCCGGTCCGGCTGGCTTTCGATCACCGCGTCCATGGTCTCGTCGACGAACGGGTGCCAATAGCGCATGGCGACATGGCAAACATATTCCTCGCCACCGTCTTCGTTCAGTGTCGCCTCCAGGGCTTCGGCCTGAGCGCAGGTGTTGGCGAGCAGTGGCGAGCCACCGCCAATATTGGCGTAGATCTCGCGCGCGATAGGCGCCCGGCGGCGTGAGATCAGCTGTGCAAGCGCCCAGCGAACCGGGCCCGGCGCGCCGATGATCATGGGATCGTTGAACAGGTTGAACAGGAACGGCCGGACATCCTCGGGCCTGTCCGGACCTCCCAGATTGTAGAGGATGACGGCGGTGGTCATGCCCCGGCTCCCCGATCGCGGATCTGCTCGGCCAGCGCCTCGACATGGGCGAACGGCGTGTCCTTGTGGATACCATGGGCCAGGTTGAACACGAACGGGCCGTCGGCCAGTTGGTCGAGAACTTGGTTTGCCGCAGCTTCCATCGGCGGGCCGCCGGCCAGCAGGTAGGCCGGGTCCAGGTTTCCCTGGACAGGGCAGATATCCTGCAGCTCGCGGGCCTGGTCAAACGTGATCGCGGAATCCAGGCCAACCGCGTCGATGCCGGTCTCGCGAACATAATCGGCCAGTCGCGGCCCGATCCCGCGCGCGAAACCGATAATCGGCACATCGGGCGTCCGCGCCTTCACCCCGTCGACGATCTGCCGGGTCGGAGATATCACCAGGGTTTCGAACGACGATGCTGGCACCGCACTGGCCCAGGTGTCGAACAGCTGCAGCGCCTGGGCACCGGCTTCGACCTGCGCCACCAGATATTCGGTCGTGGCCTCGACCAGCATGCCAAGCATCGCCGCGGCCGCCGACGGTTCGGAAATCACCCAACCCTTCACCTGGTTGAAATCCCGGCTGCTGCCGCCTTCGATCATGTAGGTCGCGACGGTCCAGGGCGCCCCGGCAAAACCGAGCAGCGCGACATCGTCGGGCAGTTCCGCACGTACCAAGCGCACGGTCTCGAACACCGGCGCCAGATGGTCGAGCGTGCGCGCCGGGTCGAGCCTCTCCAGGTCCGCCTGGCTAGTGACCGGGGTGAGGACCGGCCCGAAGCCTTCGGAGAACCCAACCTCCTGTCCCATCGCATCGGGAATGACCAGGATATCGGAGAACAGGATCGCGGCGTCCGGGCGGAACCGGTCGATCGGCTGCAGGGTGACCCGCGCAGCCCGTTCCGGCGTGTAGCACAGGTCCAGGAACCCGTCGGCCTGGGCCCGGATTTCGCGATACTCGGGCAGGTAGCGCCCGGCCTGGCGCATGAACCAGAATGGCGGTCGCGGGCCGGTCTGTCCGGACAGTGCATCGAGAAATAGATTGCTCACGGCGGGAGAAAACTGACGTTCGGGTTGGTGTTCGACAGGCGTGACTATGCCGGTCAGGTTATTCCAGCGCATCCTAAAAATAGGAATTTGAACGAAGTGAAAAGTTAACTGTAGATATAGATATGCGGTGAATCACAGGGATTGGTCGTTGTTCATGATTCTGTTCAGCCCACCACGTGATTGTGGAACCCCAGCGGGCAATTCTGTGGGCATTTTCTTCAAAGCCTTGGACACTCTTATCTAAGCGCCAGCATTGTGTGTGGATGACCCGGCGACAGGTACGGGTGCGTTTTTCGGCCGGCGATATCCATACCGTATCGGGAAAACTTTGTTCGCCTTGGGATGACAGGGGGACGAACGAACGGCATAAGGTTGAAGAAATTTTTGCCAGGGTCGCGCGGACCGGGTTATCCCCGTAGTCCGCACTTTCATACCCAGCCAGAACGGTGCCAAACAATGGCTGAACATGACGATGTCTTTCACCTACACCTCGTATCGGATTCGACCGGCGAGACGATCCGCTCGGTCGCGCGGGCCTGCATGGCCCAGTTCGTGGAGAGTGAGCCCGTGGAGCATTTCTGGCCGATGGCCCGGACGCCCAAGGCCATGGATCTGGTGCTCGAGGAGATTAGCGAGAACCCGGGCCCGGTGATCTTCACCCTGGTTGATGACAGTCTGGGCGAGCAGCTCGTCCGCGGCTGCCGGTTGCGCAAGGTCCCCTGCATCTCGGTACTCGATCCCGTCATGGATGCCTTGGCCAGTTCTCTCGGTCAGCGGCCGACCCATAGGGTCGGCGGCCAGCACGAGCTCGACGCGGCCTATTTCGAGCGGATCGAGGCCATGGATTGGTCCCTGACCCATGATGACGGGCAGCGGACCGAGGAGCTTAATGGCTCCGACATCGTGCTGGTGGGGGTATCGCGTACCTCAAAGACGCCGACCTGCCTGTATCTGGCAAACCGCGGCATCAAGGCGGCCAATGTTCCCTGGGTGCCCGGTGTCCCACTGCCAGCAAGCCTGGAAAAGCTGACCCATCCTCTGGTGATCGGCCTGACCAACGACCACAAACGCCTGGTGGAACTGCGTCGGGCGCGTTTGACGTCCCTGCACCAGAACGAGGAGACCGCCTATGTCGATCCCGACGAGGTGCGGGCCGAGCTGACCGAGGCGCGCCGGTATTTTGCCCGCAACGGCTGGCCCGTGATTGATGTGACCCGGCGCTCGATCGAGGAGACGGCTGCCGCGATCATGACGTTGTATCAGCGTCGTCTGGACGAGCAGGCCGGTGACGGAACGGAAAATGGCTCCGCTTGACGCGATTTGGACGTCCGAAGATGCAACCCTGGTGCTGGCGTCGGGCAGTTCCGTGCGCACCCGCCTGCTGACGGCCGCCGGGGTGCCCCATCAGGTGGAACCAGCGAATATCGACGAGGGTGAAGTTCGCGACCGGCTTCTGGCCGAAGATGCATCTCATGATGTGATCGCCGAAGTATTGGCCGAATTGAAGGCGCAAAAAGTGTCCGAGCGGCACCCGGACGCGATTGTGCTGGGCGCCGACCAAATCCTGTCTTGCAACGGCGATTTGTTTGAGAAACCTGCAGGTCTGGAGGGTGTACGCGCACACCTTAATGCGTTGAGTGGAAAATCCCACACACTTCACACCAGCGTCTGCGCAATCTCCGCAGGGGATGTGATTTGGCACCACAATTCCGGGCCGAAACTTCGTATGCGTACGTTTTCGGACGGGTTTATCGACCGATATGTCGAGGCTGCCGGCCTTGCCGTATGCGAAACCGTCGGCGGCTACCAGATGGAGGGCCTCGGCGTTCACCTGTTCGAAGAGATCGAGGGTGATTTCTACGACATTCTCGGGCTGCCGATGTTGCCGTTGCTGGCTTTCCTGCGGCAGCAATCCATGGTGCTGGCATGAGCGATATTTTGAAGGCCGGGGTCATGGGCTGGCCTATCGCCCATTCCCTTTCGCCCCACCTGCACGGTCACTGGCTGTCGCGCTACGAAATCGCGGGCAGTTATGAAGCGCTTCCCGTCGAGCCGGACGACCTGGCGGCGGTCTTGGGTGCACTGCACAATGACGGTTTTCGCGGCGTCAACCTGACCGTGCCCCACAAGGAAGCGGCGCTCGATATGGTCGACCGCTTGGACGATATGGCCCGCCGGATCGGTGCGGTCAACACCATCGTGGTGGATGATGATGGCGCCTTGTCTGCGACTAACACCGATGCGTTCGGACTGATCGAGAATATCCGGGCGATGGCGCCGGACCGGACGGCGGGGGTGTTTGGGGGCCGCCCGGCGGTGATCCTGGGTGCCGGTGGTGCAGCGCGGGCCGCGGTGGTGGGCCTGGCGGACCTGGGCGTGACGGAACTGCGCGTGATCAACCGGACCGTGGCGCGCGCCGAGGCGTTGGCTGGGATTGCCGGGCCCGCGAGGCTGTCCGCCGTCGGGTGGGACGGTGCGCCCGGCGCGCTCGCGGATGCCGGACTGCTGGTGAACACGTCCACGCTCGGTATGGACGGCCAGCCGCCGCTCGATCTGGACCTGGAGGCTCTGCCCGACGATGCGGTGGTCAACGACATCGTCTACGCACCCCTGGAGACCGGGCTGCTGGTCCGGGCGCGAGCGCGGGGAAATCACGTGGTCGACGGGCTGGGGATGCTCCTGCACCAGGCGCGCGGCGGGTTTCGGGCCTGGTTCGGGGTCGACCCCGAGGTGGATGAGGAGTTGCGCCAGGCCGTCCTGCGGGCGCGCAACGGAGCCGGCGCATGATAATCCTCGGCCTGACGGGCTCGATCGGCATGGGCAAGTCCACGGCGGCGGCGATGCTGCGCCGGATGGGTGTGCCGGTGCACGATTCCGATGCCAGCGTGCACGCCATGCTGGCGGATGATCGCGCCGTGCACGGCGAAATCGAGGCGCGGTTCCCCGGTGTTGTTGGGGCGGAAGGAGTGGACAGGGCGAAACTGGGAGCCGCCGTGTTCGGAGACCCGGCCGCGCGCCGCGACCTGGAGGCGATCCTCCACCCGCGGGTTCGTGCCGCGGCGGAAGCCTTCATCCGGTTCCATCGCCGCCTGCGGCCACCGGTGCTGGTGCTCGACATCCCGCTCCTTTACGAGACCGGCGGCGAGGACCGGGTCGATGCGGTGATCGTCGTCTCCGCGCCTGCGGCCCTGCAGCGCCGCCGTGTCCTGGCGCGGCCGGGCATGGATGTGGCGCGGTTCGAGAACATACTCGCCTCCCAGGTCCCGGACCGGGAGAAGCGCCGCCGGGCGGACTTTGTCGTGGAGACGGGACTGGGCAAATCGTATACTTTCCGGCGACTCAAGCAGATCATCCTGTCGATCCGCACCGCCGTGCAATCTGGTCCGCCCGGCACCACGGACGAACTGTTTCCGGACTGACGGGCACGGTTCGCCGAACCGACGATCACGAGGGCCGCTGTGCGCGAAATCATTCTTGATACCGAGACCACCGGGCTCGATCCCGCGAGCGGGCACCGTGTTGTCGAGATCGGCTGTGTCGAGGCGCATCAGCACATTCCGACCGGCGAGACCTATCATGTCTACGTCAATCCCGAGCGCGACATGCCCGAGGAAGCCTTCAACGTTCACGGGTTGAGCGAGCAGTTCCTGTCGGACAAGCCGGTTTTCGCCGAGATCGTGGGCGATTTCCTCGAATTCATCGGCGATGCCCAGCTGGTCATCCACAATGCCGATTTCGACATGAAGTTCCTCAATGCCGAGCTGAAGCGCACCGGGTTCCCGCCGCTCGGCCGCGACCGGGCAACCGACACCGTGGCGATGGCGCGCCGCAAATTTCCCGGCGCCCAGGCCAGTCTCGATGCCCTGTGCCGCCGGTTCGAGATCGACCTGTCACGGCGCGAAAAACACGGCGCGCTGCTGGATGCCGAGTTGCTGGCGGAAGTGTATCTGCAGTTGCAGGGTGGCCGGCAGCCCGGGCTGGAACTTGCCGGCGCGAAACCCGAGGAGACGGCGGCCGGCCCCGTGCCGGCCCAGCGCCAGGCCAGACCGGCGCGCGCGCATGCGCCTTCTTCCGAGGAGTTGGCCGCGCACGCCCAACTCGTCGAGAGCCTCAACGATCCGGTCTGGTCGGACTGAATTCCCGGTTTTAGGGCCTAGAGCTCGAATTCGAACTTCTGCTTGTCGTCGCCGCCGTTGCCGCCGCCACCATCGCCGCCTTCCGGCGCCTCGCCGGCTTCGGCCTGGGCCTGGGCCACGCGCTGCTGGTACATGGACATGAAATCGACGGGCTGCATGAGGAGCGGCGGGAAGCCGCCGTCGCGCACCGCATCGGCCACGATGGCACGGGCGAACGGAAACAGCTGGCGCGGCGCCTCGATGTAGAGCAGGGGCGGGACATACTCGTCGGGCACTTCGCCGAGTGAGAAGATGCCGGCATAGGCGATCTCGACGATGAACAGCTGAGACTCACCGGCCGTGCCCTCGGCACGCAGGGTGAGCGAGACCTCGAAGGCCTTGTCCGCCACCTGTTCGGCGTTCACGTCGATCGCGATCTGGACGTTGGGCTCGCCCTGCTGGGAAAGGGATTGTGGAGCGTTCGGATTCTCGAAGGAGAGATCCTTCACATACTGCGCGTTGACCATCATCATCGGCGCGCCACCGGGGCCCTGGGCGGCATCCAGATTAGGATCGGGCTGACCTGCGTTTTCGTCACTCATGGTGTTGTCCGTTTCAATTCGCGCACTGGCGCCGGGAAGATGGCGCCTTGGCTAACACGATGCCCCGCCGCCGACAACCGCGCCGGCGGAGAATCATCGCCGCTCTCGGAGGCGCGGTGGTTGGCCGTCCTCCTCGTCGCGCCGGACGCCGAACTCTTCCCCGTCGATCACCGGTCCGCCGGGCTCCGGCCCGCCACCCGGACGCGGCCCCGAACGGGCCCCGTACACGGAAAAATCAACGTTGCGCGACCGCGCCATGGCGGCCCAGACACCGCGCCCGAGGATGGCGCGCAGAGGTGGAAGCAGGAGCGCGAAGCCGAACGCATCGGTCAGGAAGCCCGGTGTTAGGAGCAGCGCGCCGCCAAAGACAAGGCAGACCCCGTCGAACAGTTCGCGGACCGGGAGCCGCTCCTGGTCAAGCTCCGACTGGGCACGCGCCAGGGTTGCCAGGCCCTGCTGGCGCAGCAGTGTCGTTCCTATGAACGCGGTCAGGACGACCAGCCCGATCGTCGGCCAGACACCGACCCAGCCGCCAACCTGGATAAACAGGTAGATCTCTATCAGCGGGATGCCGATGAACAGGGCCAGAATCAGGATCGGCATTCTTGTTCTTTCATGGAGTTACCCCTATCTAGGTGATAACAGAGACTGGGCCGCCCGGCGACCGGAGCTTGCAACCGCCACTGGTATCGTGTGGAGCAAGAACGTAATGTTGGTACGGTCGATACGGCGAGCAACCCGCTTCGACGCCGCGCCACGCTTTTGCGGGGCAATTTTCGGCGCCGGGGCACCCTTCGGACGGAAAACGGCGTGGCATTTCTAGATATAGTCCTTCTCGCGATGGTGGCGGCCTTCCTGGTGTTTCGCCTGCGCGGCGTTCTGGGCAAGCGGACAGGGCATGAGCGTCCGCCGCAGGACCCCTATTCCGGCCGCGAGTCCGGCCCCGCTGGCCCGCGCGAGGCGCAGGACGACGACAAGGTCGTGGCGCTGCCCGACCGCACGGTCGAGGAAAGCGATATTCCGGACAACAGCCCCGCCGGCGACAGCCTGAAGGATATTCAGCGCGCCGATTCGGGCTTTTCCGTGTCGGATTTCCTGGACGGTGTCCGCGCCGCATTCGAAATGATCGTCACCTCCTTTGCCAATGGTGATCGCGAAACCCTGCGCCCGCTTCTCAGCGACGAGGTCTACGAGAACTTCGCCGGCGCCATTGTCGATCGCGAGGGCAAGGGCGAAACCATGGAGATGACCCTGGTGGGCATTCGCGAGGCCGATGTGCTGGAAGCGAACATGGACGGTCGCGTGGCCTTCGTCACGGTCAAGATCGTGACCGAGCAGATCGAAGTGGTACGCGATGCCGCCGGCGAGCCCGTTTCGGGTGACCCGAGCAAGGTCGCGACCGTGACCGACATCTGGACGTTCGCCCGCAACACCCGTTCGCGCAATCCGAACTGGACCCTTGTCGCGACCGAGGCCCCGAACTGAGCCGGGGCGGCTGCAGGCGGCTGTTGCTGCTGACCGGCATGATTGTGCTGGCGGCCTGCGAATTGACGAAAGAACCCAAACCCGAACCTGAAACCGCGGCGACCTACACACCGGTTGCCGTGGCCTCGCTTCCCGGCTGGGAACAGGACAATCTGGCCGCCGCCTTGCCGGCGTGGCGCCAGTCCTGTGACCGGATCGCCGCCCTGCCCGATGATCGGGCCGTCGGACCCGCGGCCGGAACGGCGGCCGACTGGCGCGCCATTTGTACCAATCTTGCCCGGGTACCGGCCGGAGACACGGCGGCCCTGCGCGGTTTCCTCGAGGCGCGGTTTGTCGCGTTGCATGTGTCCGGCGGCGCCGGGGACGGCGGATTGTTCACCGGATACTTCGAACCGATCGTGGACGCCGCGCGGGCGCGGTCGCCCGAATACAACGAGCCGATCTTCGCTCTGCCGCGCGACCATGTGTCGGTCCGCCTCGGGAATTTCGATCCGTCCCTGGACGGCAAAAACATCGTCGGGCGCGTCGAGAACGGACGCCTGGTGCCGTACCGCAAGCGCGGGGAGATCGACCAGGGGGCGCTGGACGAGAGTGCGGACGTGCTTTTCTGGGCGCGCGATCCACTCGACGTTTTCATCCTGCAGGTCCAGGGCTCTGGCATCGTCGCCGAGCCCGACGGCACCCGGACCCGGATCGGGTTCGCCGGCCATAACGGCCACAATTACGGCTCCGTCGGCCGCTGGCTGATCGAGCGAGGCGAACTCAACGCCGGGCGCGCGGGCTGGGAAGATATTCGTAGCTGGTTGCAGGCCAACCCCGAGCTGATGCGCGACACCTTGGCGGTGAACCGGCGGTTTATCTTCTTTCGCGAACTCGATAGCGGCGGCCCGATCGGTGCGGCAGGGGTGACGCTGACGGCCGGCCGTTCGTTGGCGGTCGACCCGTCCTACATGCCCCTCAACGCCCCGGTCTGGCTCGATGCCGAGCACCCGGCCGGCGCCGCGCGGCTGCAACGCCTGATGCTGGCGCAGGATACGGGCAACGCGATCCGCGGCGTGGTGCGGGGCGATTTCTATTGGGGCACGGGCCGCAAGGCCCTCGATATGGCCGGCCGCATGAAGAGCCGGGGCGCCTATTACATCCTGGTGCCGGGAAGCCTCGTGCCGACCGGCTGACGCGGTCTCCGCGAGCCCTTTGATGGGGCCCGGAATGTGCTAAACAGGACACAAATCGGAGGAGAGCGTGATGACCGATGGGCCCCGTGTCGCCCTGTTCGTAACCTGTCTGGTCGATCTGTTTCGGCCGAGCGTAGGTTTCGCCGCGGTGAAGCTGATGCAGGATGCCGGGTGCACCGTCGAGGTGCCCGAGGCCCAGACCTGTTGCGGCCAGCCGGCCTACAATTCCGGCGACCGGAAGGACACGATCGATATCGCCCGGCAGGTGATCGCGGCCTTTGAGGGCTATGACCATGTGGTCGCGCCGTCCGGGTCCTGCGCCGGCATGATCATGAAGCACTATCCTGAACTGCTGGCCGACGATCCCGAATGGTCGGCGCGCGCCGCGGACCTGGCCGGCTGCACCCATGAGCTGGTCTCGTTCCTGACCGATGTGCTCGGTGTGACGTCGGTGGAGGCCGCGTTCGAGGGCACCGTCACCTATCACGACAGCTGCTCGGGCCTGCGCGAGCTCGGTATTCACGCCCAGCCGCGCGGTCTTCTGTCCGGCGTCTCGGGCCTGCACCTGCGCGAACTGGAGGACGCCAATGTGTGCTGCGGGTTCGGCGGCACCTTCTGCGTCAAGTATCCCGACATCTCCAACAACATGGTCTCCAACAAGATGAACCGGATCGTCGAGACCGGCGCCGAGACCCTGCTCGCCGGCGATATGGGCTGTCTCATGAACATGGCCGGCAAGCTGCAGCGCGACGGCGCCAATTTGCGCGTCCGTCACGTGGCCGAGGTGCTGGCGGGGATGGGCGACGAGCCCGCCATCGGAGAGCTTGCAGATGACTGAGCAGCACGCCACTCACCCGGTCACCAGCCGAAACTTCAAGGCCAACGCCCGCGAGCAGCTGGCCAATGCGGATCTGCAGGAAGCGCTCAACAAGGCGCGAGGGCACTTCGTCGAGGGTCGCTCGACGGCGCGCGACAATCTTCCGGAGTTCGATGCGCTGCGCGACCGCGGCCGCGACATCAAGAACCACACGCTCGAACATCTCGATTTCTATCTCGAGGCCTATGAGGAGAGGGTCCGCGCGTCGGGCGGTCATGTGCACTGGGCGCGGACGGCCGCCGATGCCCAGCAGATCGTCCTCGACATCTGCAAGTCGGTCGACGCCAAGACCGTCAACAAGGGCAAGTCGATGATCGGCGAGGAGATCGACATCAACGACGTGCTCGAGGCGAACGGCATCCGACCCGTCGAGACCGACCTGGGCGAATACATCATCCAACTGCGCGGCGAGCGGCCGAGCCACATCATCGCGCCGGCCGTCCACCTGACCAAGGCACAGGTCGAGGCGAGCTTCCGGGAAAACCACACCGAGCTCGATCCGGACCGTGTGCTCGACGAGCCGCCGACGCTGCTCGACGAGGCGCGCACCATCCTGCGCAAGAAGTATTTCGAGGCCGAGGTCGGGATCACCGGCGCGAACCTGCTGATCGCCGAGACCGGCTCGTCGATCATCGTCACCAACGAGGGCAATGGCGATCTGTCCCAGCTGATCCCCAAGGTGCATATCGTGCTGGCGAGCCTGGAGAAGATCGTGCCGACCTTGGAGGATGCCGCGACCATCCTGCGGGTGCTGGCACGTTCGGCCACAGGCCAGGAATTTTCCAGCTACACCACCCTCTCGACCGGCCCGAAGCGCGAGGGCGACCCCGACGGGCCGGAGCAGTACCACGTCGTGCTGCTCGACAATGGTCGCTCGGACATGCTCGGCACCGAGTTCGAGGAGATGCTGCGCTGCATCCGCTGCGGCGCCTGCATGAACCACTGCCCGGTCTATCAATCGGTCGGCGGACACGCCTATGGCTGGGTCTATCCCGGGCCGATGGGCTCGGTCCTGTCGCCCGGCCTGCTGGGGGTCGATGAGGCGGGCCACCTGCCCAACGCCTCCTCCTTCTGCGGGCGCTGCGAAGAGGTGTGCCCGATGCATATCCCGCTGCCCAAGATGATGCGCCATTGGCGCGAGCGGGAGTTCGAGAACCACCTTTCGCCGGGCTCGGCCCGGCTCGGCATCGGCCTGTGGGCGTTCCTCGCCAAGCGGCCGCGGCTGTACCAGTTCCTGACCAATATCGACATGCGCATGCTCGCCTGGATGGGCCGCAAGCGCGGCCGCTTGTCCTCGGTGCCGCTGGCCAAGGGCTGGACCAAGTATCGCGAGCTGCCGGCACCCCAGGGCCGCACCTTCCAGGCGCGCTGGCGCGCCGGGGAGCGACCGGACGCGAGGGCGGGGGCATGAGCGGGCGCGAGGAAATCCTGTCGTCGCTGCGCCGTTCGCTCGGTCGTGACAAGCCGGTCGATGCGGACACTGCCGCGACGTTGCGCGCGCGGATCGACGGCCATGCACGCAACATCGTGCCGGAGCGCACCAATAAAGATCAGGCAAGCCTGGTCGATCTGTTCGAGGAGATGGCCCAGAACGTCTTCGCCACCACCCAGCGCGTGTCGGACATGTCCGAGGTGCCCGAGGCGGTGGCCGAGTATCTGCGTGGCGCGAACCTGCCCTCGGAGGTGGTCATGGCGCCGGATACGGATTTGGATGCTGCGCCCTGGTCCGACAACGAGCTGCTCGAAATCCGCCGCGGAACACCCGTGGAGGCTGACCAGGTCAGCATCACCTCGGCCCCTTCGGCCGTGGCGGAGACGGGAACACTCGCCATGTTCTCCGGCCCGGCGCACCCCTCGACCCTGAACTTCATTCCCGAGACCCATGTGGTCGTCCTCCCGGCGAGCCGGGTCGTCAAATCCTATGAGGACGTGTTCGATGCGGTCCGCGAACAGGCCAACGATCCAGATTCGGGCCGCGCGGGCCTGCCGCCGCGCACGGTGAACTTCGTCACCGGGCCGTCGCGCTCGGGCGATATCGAGCAGACGCTCCTGCTGGGCGCGCACGGGCCGCGGCGGCTGCACATCGTCATCGTCGACGACTGAGGGCGGTTATGACCTCCGGCGCACCCGAGGAGGACGATGCGGAACTGTTCCGCCGCGCCCTCAAGGATGCCGAGCCCCTGAAGAACAAGAAGCCGGTGCCGAAATCGTCTGCGCCGATGACGAAACCCGCGCCGGGCAAACCGGCGAAGAAGGCCCGCGCCAGACCCCCGGTTGCACCGCGCCCGGCCCCGGCGCGTCCCGCGCCGCCGCCCGAGATTGCCGCCGGTGAGTTTGCCGGTGTCGACCGGCGCACGGCCGACCGGTTCCGGCGCGGCAAGCTTCCCATCGACGGCCACCTCGATCTGCATGGCCACTATCAGGACGCGGCCCATGCGGCGTTGACCGATTTCATTGCCTCGAGCGCGGCCTCGGGCCGCCGGATGCTGCTGGTCATCACCGGCCGCGGCTCGCGCGAGGGCTCCGGCGTGCTCCGCGAACGCCTGCCCGGCTGGCTCAACCAGCCGCCGTGCCGCGCCCATGTGCTGGCCTTCACCCGGGCCCAGCCCCAGCATGGCGGCGACGGGGCGTTCTATGTGCTGCTCCGGCGCAAGCGCGATGGCAAGGGGGGCGGCCGGTCATGACCCCGTTCGGCGACAAGGTGCGCGCGCTGCGCGCGGAGCGTGGCCTGACCCTGAAGGCGATGGCAGCGGACCTGGAGCTCTCACCGGCCTACCTGTCGTCGCTGGAACACGGGCATCGCGGCCGGCCGACCGAGGCGCTGGTGGTGCAGATCTGCGAGTACTTCAACCTGATCTGGGACGATTACGAGGAGATGCACCGCCTCGCCCGTGTGTCACACCCGAAGATCACGGTCGACACGTCGGGGCTGACCCCGACCCACACGGAACTTGCCAACACGCTGGCCGAGAAGATCGCGGATATGTCAGAGCAGGACGCCACCGCCATGCTGGCGCGGCTCAGAGGGGACTTATTCTAGGGTCCCTGAGCTCCGTCATGCGCGGACTTGGTCCGCGCATCTCCTGAAAATCAGTCGAACATCATCGCGACGCAGCGGATCCAGCCGCCCGACGCGCCTTTGATCTTCCACGGCATGCAGCTGACCATGAACCCGTGGTCGGGCAGGGTCTCGAGGTTGAGCAGCTTCTCCATGTGGCAGTAGGGCTGCTCGATGCCCGCCCAGTGCCCCTGCCAGACGGCATGGGCGTCCTTGTCGCGGGCATAGGTTTCCTGCTGTAGCGCGAAGGGCGCGTCCCAGCCCCAGGCGTCAATGCCCGTCACCCGCACTCCGTGATCGCGGGTCAGATAGAGCGTCGCATCCTTGCCCATGCCGATGCCGCGGGTCAGGTATTCCTCGGTGCCGTAATACTCCGACGCCCGGGTGTTCACGAGCACGATGTCGAGCGGCTGCAGTTCGTAGTCGATGCGCTTGAGCTCGGCCTCGATGTCGGACGGCTGGACGATGTAGCCGTCATCGAAGTGGCGGAAATCGAACTTCACGGCCGGGCGGTAGAACCAGCTGAGCGGCAGATCGTCGATGGTCTGCATCGGGTTCCCGTCCTTGTCGTGGGAATGATAGTGCCAGGGTGCGTCGATATGAGTGCCGTTGTGGGTCGTCAGGGTGACGATCTCCCAGGCCCAGCCCTCGCCGTCGGGCAGGTCGACCGCCTTCATGCCCGGGAAGAAGCTCGCCATCGCCTCGGCGTTTTCCTCCTGGTTCACGTACTGGATCTTCGGGCGCATGATTTCCGGGTCGACGACGGTGTCGTTGTCCAGTGCCATCGAAAGATCGACGATTTTTGTGGGTATCTGCATGGTGGTCTCTCCCCCTGGAGTATTGGACGGGTGTGCTTGTTGGTTGTCGCCAGTCTACGACGGTGCTGGTCCGGGGGGAAAGCAGGTGCGAAAATGAGATGCGCGGATCAAGTCCGCGCATGACGCGGGGACAGACGCTACAGGATGAACTTCGACAAATCCGCGTTCTTGGTCAGCTCTTCCAGCCGCTCGCGGACCATCGCCTCGTCAATGGTGATCTCCTCGCCGTCCCGGTCGGGGGCGGAAAAGCTGATCTCGTCGAGCAGGCGCTCGAGCACCGTGTGCAGGCGCCGTGCGCCGATATTCTCCACCGACTGATTGATCTCGGCTGACATCTCGGCCAGCGTGTCGATCGCATCTTCGGTGAAGTTCAGGGTCACGCCCTCGGTTTCCATCAGGGCTGTGTACTGGCGGATCAGGCTGTTTTCCGGCTCGCGCAGGATGCGGCCGAAATCCTCGCGAGTTAGCGCCTTGAGCTCGACACGGATCGGCAGTCGGCCCTGCAGCTCTGGTAGCAGGTCCGACGGTTTGGCCAGGTGGAACGCGCCCGAGGCGATGAACAGGATATGGTCGGTCTTCACCGCGCCGTACTTGGTGGCCACGGTGGTGCCCTCGATCAGGGGCAGAAGGTCGCGCTGCACGCCTTCGCGGCTGACATCGGCGCCCTGCCGGTCCGAGCGCGCGGTGATCTTGTCGATCTCGTCGAGGAAGACAATGCCATTGTCCTCGACCGACTTGAGCGCCTCCTGCACCAGCTTGTCCTCGTCCAGCAGCTTGTCGGCCTCGTCGCCGATCAGCACGTCGTAGCTTTCCGCCACGGTCATGCGCCGCGGCTTGGTCTGCTGGCCGAAGGCCTTGCCCAGCATCTCGTTGAGATTGATCATGCCCATCTGAGCACCGGGCATGCCGGGGATTTCCATGGTTGGCATGCCGCCACCGGAATCCGCTACGTCGATCTCGATCTCCTTGTTGTCGAGCTCGCCGGCGCGCAGCTTTTCTCGGAACGAGGCGCGGGTGGATTCGCTCGCTGTCTCGCCAACCAGCGCGTCGAGCACGCGGGCCTCGGCATTGTATTCGGCCTGGGCGATCACCTCTTTCCGGCGGGTCTCGCGC